>Ga0256407_10002226_pt1 | contig 37723 bp, 33 predicted proteins | sample RumenRJG_04DNA_FD_193489 | JGI IMG/M metagenome (GOLD analysis project Ga0256407, IMG submission 193489) | Bovine rumen microbial communities from Lethbridge, Alberta, Canada - RJG_04 | ecosystem: Host-associated > Mammals > Digestive system > Stomach > Rumen | place: Canada: Alberta... | reverse complement strand
CGAGGTCAGGATACTGAGCAAGAAGCTCATCACTGAATACACCCTTGGTGTTAGGACGTCTGCCTACGCACATGAGGACTTTGTCTGCCTCAACAGCGAGCTCTTCACCCTTCTTGTTCTTGAGTGTAACGACGAGCTTGTCACCCTTCTGCTCGATCTTCTGAACAGGTGAGCTGACATGAACGTCAACTCCCTTCTTCTCGAGGGTCATCTTGATGCTGCGGCCGATCTCCTTGTCGATAACAGGGAGGAGTCTGTCCATTCCCTCGATGACTGTTACGTGATCGCCGAGGTCAGCATAGATAGTTGCGAACTCGATTCCGATAACGCCTCCGCCGATGATGACGAATTCAGGGATCTCCTCTGCGCCCATGTCGAGGAGCTCAGTGCTGTCGATAACTCCCGGAAGATCTGATCCAGGGATCGGCGGCATGAATGGCATTGAGCCTGTAGCTACCATGATCTTATCTGCTGTTACGACAGCTGTGCCGCCTTCAGCATTGGTGATAACGACTGTGTTCTCGCCGCTGATCGTAGCGGTGCCTTCGAGAACGTCGATTTTTTTCTTCTTGAGAAGTCCGGAGATACCGCCTCTGAGGGTATCGAGTACTTCGTCTTTTCTCTCTCCGATTCTCTTGCGGTTGGCATGGAGTCCTTCTACTTCAACACCTACCTCAGCACCGTGAGCTGTATCGCGGTAAACATCGGATGAATGCATCAGAGCCTTGGTAGGGATGCAGCCTCTGTTCAGGCATGTGCCGCCGACTTTGTCCTTCTCAGCGACAGCAACCTTCATACCGAGTTCCTGTGCATAGAATGCTGCTTCATATCCTCCCGGACCTGCTCCGATGATAAGGAGATCATACTGGAAATCACTCATTATAGTTCTTCCTTTCTTGATTAATAAGCTGATATACGGATCCGCTCTCCTGCAAGACCGGAGCATCAGGATCCTTTGTTATCATATATGAATCTCTTGCCCTTAACGTATCTATTTTCTCAATTAAACACGCCCCGTGTCAATACTGAAAGGGGCGCATTTTGTTATTGTATTAACAAATAAGCAGAACTGTGGTTAGCTGATGGTTCCTGCAAGCAGGTGATCACTCTACTGATGAAGCGATAAGCTCGAGTATCTCGTATCCGGCTGCGGAAGCGCCCTGCGGGAGCCTCAGTCCGAGTATCTCGGATGCGTCGTACCTGCAGCCGGGCAGCAGCTCTTCTATCTGAGGGAAGAGGTCGGTCTCGAGGGAGTCCGAGTACAGGCGGCATGAGTCTATGTACTCTCCGCGCATGTCGAGCTGGATCTCGACTCCTCCCCAGTCAAAACGGTGTTCTATCACCTTGCTGAACGGTATCCTGGTGCCGAGACGCCACTCTTCGGATGCGTATTTATCCTTAAGCTCCTGAGGTATCTCCGGCAGCTCTGCCTGAACGGCGCTGCAGCCGTACTCTCTTTCAGCTGCTCTTACGAGCGCGTCCTGCATCTCGCGGACAGCCTTCTTCGTACGAGTCTTCTCAGACGTTTTGCCCGCAGGACCGCATATCTTCTTAAGGCGGTCTTCAGGGATCTGGTCCATAAGGTTGGTCACGCGGGACTTCACGGATGCGACGCCCTTGGACTGCAGCTTGGACTCGGAGACGTTGAGATATCTCGGCAGATCATCGCCGGAAACGTTCATCATGATAGTTCCGTGGTGATAGTTGAAGCCGTGTGAAGAGTAGTAGGCGTGGCCTGAGAACTTCTTGCCGTCGGCTGTAAGGTCATTGCGGCCGGTCTTCTCGGCGCTGATGCCCATAAGCCTGCAGGCAAGAAGAATGACATCAGTCTGTCTGCTGATATCGTAAAGACCGTCGCGGGCGATGAATGTAAAATTCAGGTTGCCCATGTCGTGGTAAACGGCACCGCCGCCGGACATGCGTCTTGCGAGGTATACGCCGTCTGCCTTGATCTGCTCGACATTGCACTCGCGCCATGGATTCTGGTTCTTTCCGATGACGACTGTGTGCGCGTTCTGCCACAGGAAGAGTATCATCTCGTCTTCTTCGGCATGGAAGGTGAGATATTCCTCAGCTGCGAGATTGTCGTACGGATTGGTGCAGTCGGTTCTGATTACTGTTAGTTTCATAATTGATCAAAGTGTTCTCTTAAGTGATATCGTATTTGCCTAATATAGCATTCATCACAGATAACTGCAACCTTCGGATGGTTTAGTCAGCTGTAACAACAGATAAGGGGCGACATGAAATCATATCGCCCCTTCTTTCTGAATTGTGGATATGCCGCGGTGCCTAGAACTCGTATCTCAGATGCGGTTCTCTTGCAGCCTTGGTGTCATCAAGTCTCAGTACCGGTGTGGTCTGAGGTGCCATCTGTACGCTCTCAGGCGCATTGAAGATCCTCTCGTAGATCTCGCGGAATGCCTTGATGGCTTCGTCCAGAGTCTCCTTCGTCTCTGTCTCTGTAGGCTCGATCATGAGAGCCTCGTGAACGATCAGAGGGAAGTAGATTGTAGGCGGATGGATGCCGTAATCGAGGAGTGCCTTCGCAACGTCCAGAGCAGAAACGTGAGTCTTTCTGTAGATCGGATCGAGGCCGATTACGAACTCATGCATGCATGTGGTATCGAATGCGATAGGATAGAGATCCTTGAGCTTCTCCTGCATGTAGTTAGCGTTCAGTACAGCGTTCTCTGCAAGTGTGTGTACATCCTTGCCGATGGTCAGGAGGTATGCGTATGCCTTGACCATTACGAGGAAGTTGCCGTAGAAGCCTGTCATGTTGCCGATGGACTTCTCAGCTCTTACGTACTCGCCATCCTTGCAAACGAGGCCAGGTGCGAACGGTGCAAGGAAATCCTTGTATGCGCATGGGCCGCTGCCAGGACCGCCGCCGCCGTGAGGTGTCGAGAATGTCTTGTGCAGGTTCATGTGGATTACGTCGAATCCGATGTCTGCAGGACGTACGATACCGATTACAGCGTTCAGGTTAGCTCCGTCATAGTAGCAGAGTCCGCCTGCTTCGTGGACGAGTCTTGTGATCTCCATGATGTTAGGGTCAAAGAGACCTACTGTGTTAGGGTTAGTCAGCATCAGGCCGGCTGTCTTAGGTCCGAGGTGAGCCTTGAGGTCGTCAAGGTCAACTGTACCGCTCTCGTTCGACTTGATAACTACTGTCTTGTAACCTGCCATCGTTGCAGAAGCAGGGTTGGTACCGTGTGCAGCATCAGGTACGAGGATCTCGCTTCTCTCGGTATCACCTCTGTCGGTGTGATAAGCCTTGATCAGAAGGAGTCCTGTGAACTCGCCGTGAGCACCTGCTGCAGGCTGGAATGTAACGCCGTCCATGCCTGTGATCTCGCAGAGCATCTTTTCGAGGTCAGCGATAAGTGCGTTGGCGCCTTCTACTGTATGTGCCGGCTGGAGAGGATGGAGTTTTGCAAAACCAGGGAGGTTTGCCATCTTCTCATTGATTCTAGGGTTGTGCTTCATTGTGCAGGAGCCGAGAGGATAGAATCCGTCGTTGACTCCGTGCGCTCTCTTGGCAAGAGCTGTGTAGTGTCTGCCCATCTCGTTCTCAGAGATTTCAGGAAGATGTACTTCAGCCTTGCGGAGCTTGTCCTCAGCAGGAAGTGCTACAGGTACATCGCATGCAGGGAAGATATCTTGTCCTCTGCCAGGAATGCTCTTCTCGAATATTAACTTCATCTTAGAACACCTCCTTTGCAATAGCTATGACTTCATCGATATCTTCTTTGCTGTTGAGCTCTGTGCAGCACCACAGGATGCAGTCGGTGTCGCAGTCATTGTCGCAGCAGCCGCAGCAGACCTTGAGTCCGCCGAGGATGCCCTTCTCTTCGAGAGCTGCGAGCAGCTTGTCTGCGTCAGGGCATGTAGTTGTGAACTCGTTCCAGAACTCGCCCTCGAAGCAGCGCTTCATACCGATCTTCTCGAGCTCAGCTGCCATGTAGTGAGCCTTGGATGAGCAGAGTGTTGCGACCTGCTTGAATCCCTTAGGGCCGATGGTCGACAGATAGATGCCTGCACGGAGTGCGCACCATGCCTCGTTGGAGCAAACGTTGGAGCTTGCCTTCTCACGACGGATGTGCTGCTCTCTTGCCTGGATGGTGAGGACGAATCCTCTGTCTCCTCTGGTATCTACGGTCTCACCGATAAGTCTTCCAGGGATCTGACGCATGTTCTCCTGCTTAGTAGCAAGAAGTCCGAGGTAAGGTCCGCCGAATTCAAGGCCGAGGCCGAGAGGCTGTCCTTCACCTACTGCGATGTCAGCGCCGATCTCGCCAGGGTTCTTGAGAACGCCCAGTGAAAGCGGATGAGCATACATGATGAACTTAGCGCCTGCATCGTGAGTTATCTGGCAGAGTTCTTCTGCATCCTCAACGATGCCGTAGAAGTTAGGATACTGCATCAGGAAACATGCTGCTGCAGGATCCTCAGCGAGTGCAGCCTTGAGTGCGTCCTTGTCGGTAACTCCGTCCTTTGCAGGAATGACGACTACCTTGCTGCCTCTTCCGAAGGAATAAGTGTTGATTACTGTGAGAATTCTCTCGTCGATCGCTCCGGATACATAGATGGTGCTGTGCTTTCTGTCTTTGCACATCCAGCATGCCTCTGCTGCTGCGGAAGCTCCGTCATACAGTGAAGCGTTAGCAATGTCCATGCCCATGATCTCAGCTATCATTGTCTGATACTCGAAGATCGACTGGAGGATACCCTGGCTGATCTCAGCCTGGTACGGTGTGTAAGCCGTAAGGAATTCTTCCTTGTTGGCAATTGCGTCGACAGCGGATGGTACATAGTGGTTGTACGCACCTGCGCCGCGGAAGATCGAACGGAAAATGACGTTCTTGTCAGCCAGTCCCTCGATAGCGCGGTCAACTTCGATCTCGGACTTGCCCTCAGGCAGGTTGAGCTCGCCTTTTACCTTGGCTTCTGCAGGGATGACTTTAAAGAGGTCGTCGAAATCCTTGTATCCGATCTCGTTGAGCATCTTAAGCTGCTCTTCCCTTGTGTTAGGAATAAAAGTGCCCAATTTTGTCTTCCTCCTTACAAATGCAAAAGAGCCGCTGCAGCGTTACGGCCGAAACGACCGGAAGCGTCGCGGCTCAACGTATTAAAATCGTCGAATGCTGCTGTCTGAGGTGTTATTATCCTCTGTACTCATCGTATTCGTCAGCGCTGAGAAGCTCAACTGTCTCAGAGATGTTTCCAACCTTGATGAACCAAGCTCCATAAGGGTCGCTGTTGATGAGAGAAGCGTCATCGAGGATCTCCTCGTTAACTTCGAGAACTTCTCCGGAAATCGGGGAATAAACATCAGCTACAGCTTTAACAGACTCAACGTCACCAAAAGGCTCGCCTGCTACGACCTCATCGCCTACCTCAGGAAGGTTAACGAATACGAGGTCTCCGAGCTCGCTCTGAGCGTAATCTGTAATGCCTACATAAGCATCATCCCCATCGTAACGGAGCCATTCATCGTCTCTTGAGTACTTCAGTTCTTTTGGGTCAATCATTGCCTTAATCTCCTTTTTTCTCCTTACTATTGGTTCTATATTTCTATAGAAAATGCAATTAAATCAGGAATGAAACCTGATACACTTTTATAATAGCACCGCAGAAAAAAGGCGTCAATAAATCCGGTGTTAGTTAGAGACGTATCAATGATAAGAATGACCGCGGGAACGACTGCCTGCGTGACATGTAATTGTCAATGGGGTATACTTGAGCCATGAATATCGAATGGTGGATGCTCGACGGAGTTGTCGGGCTGATACTCCTGGTCGCTGTAATACGGGGAGCTGCCAGGGGCATAGGGGATACGGTACTGAGACTTCTCGGACTCGCTGCAGGGTTCGGGCTCAGTTTTATGTACTCGGGCAAAGTGGCCGACTATCTTTCCGTCTCTCCCGTGCAGGACAAGATCCATAATCATATGTACCTTATGATCAGGGACAATATAATGGGCGGTGCAGATGCGCCTGAACCGGGAGATGCCGCTTCGACGGAGATAATCAATAATTTTGTCGGAAACACTCCGCAGACGGATCCGTATACCGAGGCTATGCCTAAGACCCTGAGCGGGGTCGTCAGCGATCTTGCGGACAAAACGGCAAATGCCGCCGCGTCGAGGATGACCGACATATGCATAAGCATTTTGTCCGTGATAGTCATACTGCTGGCGGTATGGCTGATAATGACTCTGATCCGCCTCATCTATAAGCACGGGCGCAAGAACTCCGTGCTGCTGAGACTGTCAGACAGGATCGTCGGAATGGCGTTCGGAGTAGTGAGAGGCCTGATCCTTTCGTTCGTTGCGTGCGCTGCCCTGATACCTGCGGCAACTCTGTTCGCACCGGACAAGGTGCCTCAGATACTGAGCGCGATGCAGCAGACGTATATTGCCGGGATGCTGTATGATATCAACCCGGTGATGCTGATCGTGCAGCACTTCCTGTTGTAGGCTGCGGGCGCAGAGACACTACCGGTGCCGGATGTTCGCAGAGTGCGCATATATTAAGGAACACAAGTCTCCCGCAAAGGGGGACTTTTTGCTTGTTATTGTTGATAATCCCGACAGCCTTGTGATACAATACTACGGCTATGGTTTTTGATGAGTCAGTACGTTCAGACGACGAATTATTCATGCGCGAAGCACTGCTCGAAGCTGAGCAGGCGGCCCTCGCAGGAGAGGTGCCGGTTGGCGCGCTCGTAGTCAGGGACGGAGAGATCATCAGCAGGGCACACAATCTGGTGGAGACCATGAAGAGCTCATCGGCACACGCCGAGATGCTGGCTCTTGCAGCCGCCGAGGAGAAGCTCGGGGCAAAATGGCTGACGGGATGCACCGTATATGTGACGCTTGAACCGTGCAGCATGTGCGCCGGGGCTATGGTGCTCGCGAGGGTATCGAGGCTCGTTATCGGAGCGATGGATCCCAAGGCGGGGGCATGCGGCTCGGTGGTCAGCATTGCGGCCAATGACAGTCTCAATCACCGGATAGAAATAACGGCAGGCGTCCTCGGTGAGGAATGCAGCCGGCAGCTTAAGGAATTCTTCCGCGCAAAGCGGGATAAGCAATAACAATAACGGAGGAAACAGTTAATGAAGAGGAGCACACTGATCGCGCTGCTCGCGGCAGTTATGGTAATGGCAGGATCAGTCTTCAGCTTTGCAGCTGACGGACTTACACTGGTATCGTCCTATCCTGAGGACGGACAGACCAACACATCGATGGAGAACCTGGGTGTCAAGCTGACATTCAGCAATCCTATCAATTCAGACGAAGCCAAGAAGATCGACGAATCCAAGTTCAGCATCGTTGATGAAGAGGGTGAGAAGGTACCTGTTAAGGTTCTCTTCAGTGACAAGAATGACGGGCTGGTGCTCGTAGTTGCAGACGTCGATGAGGGGTTCATCGCCAAGAACAACTGCGAATATACACTGACGATCGATGCCGGTCTTGTGGACAACGATGGAAACGAACTTGCCAAGGCACAGACTGTAAGCTTCAGGACATACAACCAGAGAGTCAACAACATGGTCAACATGGCTATGATGTTCATCATGTTCGGCGGTATCATGTTCCTGACTATGCGCCAGAACAAGCAGAAGGAAGAAGAAGCCCAGGATAAGAAGGAAGAGCCTAAGGAAGCTTTCAATCCTTACAGAGAGGCTAAGAGGACAGGAAAGTCCGTTGAAGAGGTCAAGGCTGAGCAGGCTAAGAAGGAAGAGAAGGAAGCCAAGAGAAAGGCCCGCAAGAAGAAAAAGGACGAGGCTCCTGCTGAGAAGAAGATTGAGAACTGCGCTCAGTATCTGAACAATGTATATCACGTTCATGCTCCTGCTCCGGTCAACAAGGCTGACAGATCTATGAATGCCCTGATCGCAATGCGCAAGGAAGAGGCAAGAGCAGAGAAGGCTGAGAAGGCAGCAAGAGAAGCTGCAAAGAAGAGAAAGAGAAAATAACGCATGAAGCGCGGCACGAAGCTCTGCGCAGATCGTAAAGGCAAAAGCGGGGAGCGGAATGCTCCCCGTTATTTATAGGAAGAGAGGATCCGGCGCCGGGATGACAGAACAGGCGGAACGATCATGAATGAAATCACTCTGAACGCATACGCGAAGATCAACCTGTCCCTCGTTGTGACAGGAAAGAGGCCGGACGGATATCACAATATCCGGTCGCTGATGCAGGGAATCGGCCTCTGGGATGTGATTAAAATAACAAAATGTCCTGAAAATGGAACAAAATACAATTTGCCTCATTGCACAATCGGCGGCATTGATGTATATTTATGTACGGATGTTGAAACAATCCCGATGGATATGAGCAATCTTGCGCTCAGGGGCATAGCCGCCGTGCTTGATGCCTGCGGCAGCGGCCGGGACGGATCCGGCACCGGCACAGCAGACACTGTTTCTGCTCTGGTGGTGGATATCGAAAAGAAGCTGCCGGTGGCTGCGGGGATAGCAGGAGGCAGCGGTAATGCAGCTGCGTGCATGCTCGGAATGAATGCTCTTCTGGGCAGCCCGATGAGTCTCAGGGAACTGATGGAGGCCGGTGCCGGCGTAGGCGCCGATGTCCCGTTCTCTCTGATGATGAATGCAAGGCGCAATGACGGGACGCTCGCCGGACTGAGGGGACTGGAGGAGGCGAGCACCGCCGCGTGGATCGGCGGGATCGGCGACATCGTGGATCCGGCTGAGCCGCGTATGTATTACACAGTGATGGCCAATCCGGGAATCTCTGTTTCAACAAAGGCTGCCTACGAGGCGATCGATGCAATCATCGGAGCACAGGGCAGGGAGACAGATGAGTATCCGCTCTTCGTCAATGATCTTGAGAGCTACACTCTCAGGGATTATCCGGAGGCGGCAAGACTCAGGACTGTCATGCAGGAGCAGCTTGACGCAGACATCGTGATGATGAGCGGCAGCGGACCGACTATGATCGCATATTACGGAGACCGCGGCAGAGCGGAAAAAGGTTTTGCCCGCATGGAGAAGATCTGCGGAAGCGAACCCGGCTGGAGGACCTGGCTGACAGTTACAGGAGAATAGAACCGTACATCTGTTGTCAGAGGATGACAGATACAGCTTGCAGATATTACGTGAAGGCCCCCTCAAACACCTAAGGAGATGAACCTATGATGGAGATCCAACTGAAAGTACAGAAACCGCTTAAAGATCTGGTATATCTTGAGCTGAAGCACAAGATCCTTACTGGTGAGATAGTATCACAGACAAGGCTGATGGAGATCGATCTGTCTGAGAAGATGAATGTCAGCAGAACGCCTATCAGAGAGGCTATCAAGAGACTGGCTGATGATGGTCTGGTCAAGGTAGAGCCGAGAAGAGGCGCTTATGTTGCCAACATCTCGATCAAGGATATGCTCGATGTCTTCGAGGTAAGAGAGGACATGGAGGGCTTTGCAGCCAAGCTTGCAGCTGAGAGGATCACCGATGAGGAGAAGGCTGAGCTGCGTCAGATAGCAGCTGAGTATGATGAAGCGCTCAGAGCAGGCAACAAGGAGACTATCATCGAGCTTGATGAGAAGTTCCACAACTTCATCGTCGTGTGCAGCGGCAACGAGACACTCAGCGAGCTGGTCAAGTATGTTCAGGAGCTCTCACTGAGATTCAGGTATCTGTACTACAACGACTATTCGCTGTATGAATCCACCGCAGAGCAGCACACCAGGATCATGGAAGCCATCAATAACGGCAGATCTGAAGAGGCGAGATTCGAGGCTGACGCTCACGTCAAGGCTCTCAAGGAATTCGTCTTTGAGCTAGGCAAGAAGATGAAGGCCATGGGTGATACAGAATAGGGAATAAGAATCAAAGGCTGAACTCGGTATCTGAGCTCAGCCTTTTTTATGACAATGGGGACGGTTCTCATTGTCATCATATTATCTGCAGAAATGAAAAGGTGCTGTCCCTGCGGGCAGCACCTTTCTGGTTGTTCTAGAGATTGGAGTCTGTGTATTCCTCGAGCTCGGTCTTGATCTCGATCTCCTGTCCGCTTCTGCTGACTACGATCGTGACAACATCACCGGCTTTGTGCTTCTTGACTGCAGCTACGAACTGCTGTGATGAATTGATCTCTTCACCGTCAAGAGAAACGATGCGGTCCTCAGACTGGAAGCCGGCCTTCTTTGCGTTCTCGCCGGTTACCTGAGTGATGTATACGCCTGCTGATTCAAGCTGGTAGTAACGCGCACTGTCTTCGGATACATCTGCGATAGTGACACCGACGACAGGTCTTGTCGTTACATTACCGTTCTCGATAATGTCGTCTATATCATCAACGACTGAGTTGATAGGGAGCGCGAATGCGAGTCCCTCGATGCCGACACCGGAACTCTTGGCGTCTACGATACCGATCAGCTCCCCCTTGCTGTTGAAGAGTCCGCCGCCGGAGTTTCCGCCGTTGACCGCTGCGTCAGTCTGCATCAGAGAAAGTGTGCGGCCTTCGATCGTAAGGTTTCTGTCAAGCGCGCTGATGATTCCCGTTGTAGCTGTACCGCCGAGCTGACCGAGCGGGTTACCGATAGCAACTGCCGTATCACCGACCTCAACTGTGCTGCTGTCGCCCACCTTTGCAGGTTTCAGGTCAGAGGCGTTGATCTTGATGACGGCGATATCCATGTCGTTGTTTCCGCCTACGATGGAAGCAGGGTAAGTCTCGCCGTTGTGGAGTGTTACCTGCACCTTATTGGCGCCCTGTATTACGTGGTAGTTCGTCACTATATATCCGTCTTTGCTGTAAATGACGCCTGAACCGGCACCTTCGACCGGCTGCATCTGACCGAAGTAGCCCTGAGCTGTTCCGGAAACAAGGATCTCAACTACGGAGTCGGCGTTCATGTCAACGATCTCGGAAATGGTGAGGTCGCTGCCGGTAGCTTCGCTGATGGACTTGGATGATGATCCGCCGCCTGCCGCAGGTGAGGAGCTGCTTCCCGTGCTTCCGCTGTTGAGAGCCCCGCCTATGAGAGCGCCGAGTACCGAACTGACGAGCATTGTCAGCACCATGCACACCGCAAGGGCACCCTTGGTGACATATCTCGGGTCACGGGCAGGCCTGCTGTAGGTCTGCACATGGCTGTCTGCAGGTTCTGCGCGGTGATATACCTCTTCTGCAGTACCGGCATTTTCTCCTGCTGCATTGCAGGCATCCTCTTCAGCCTTTTCAGCCTGATATCTTCCGGTGTAGGACTTGTAATCTTCAAGATAGCGGTCGGCCGGCTCTGCCGGTTCACTTCTGTGAGGAACCTCTTCGGCTTCCACATCTTTAGGAACATCCACATCAACGGTGAATTCGTTTTGCCCGGAAACGATCCCGCTGTTCTGCGATACCTTTTCAGGTTCCGGATCATCTCCGAAAGTTACGATTGTTCTGTCTTTTTCATCCATAATATATATCCTCTGTGCGGCCGGCGATCTCTGGCCGCAGCCTCCTTTCATTTACCTTTTCAGAATCTGCGGCAGTACAGTCTCAATGCAAAGCAGCAAAGAGTTTCCTGCAGCTGTATTCTCCGACAAGTTCCTTAAACTGACTTTAAAACTTCAGTAGTCTGTTCGGCCCGGATAATATCCACATAATTGTACACCAAATATGATAATCGTGGAATATGTCATTAGCGTGTTGCAGATGATCAAAGGCGTAATAATGTTGGTTTACGGCCTGTATTATCCTATGATTGTCGGATTTCTATCGGGGCGGAGTTGCTTTAACATAATATCAGATTCAGATGGAGTGGATCGGATACAGATATTCCGGATATAAAAAAGGAGGATTATTATGGCACTTTCATTAGATTCCAAGATCAAGGACATCATGAGATCACCTGAGGGCAAGGCTGTTATGGAAAAGTGGGCACCTGGTTCAACATCAGATCCAAGAATGAAGCTGGTAGGCGCACTGACATACCGCAAGCTGCTGAGCTATCCTGAATCAGCTGAGGTAGCTGTTCATGCAGATGAAATCGATGCAGAACTGAAGGCGTGCTCAAGATAATATAGCAATAAAAGAAGAGGGCTTCGCATCCGGCTGTTAACATGAGCCGGTGCGGGCCCTTTTTTCGTGTGTTCATGTCAGTTTGATCTCATGAGTTCCTCGATGCTCATAGCCTTGAGAAGGATCTCAAGCTGAAGCCTTCTGTCAGAATCCCGGAGATCTATCCCGAGTTCCCGTTCGATCCTTGATATGCGGTCTATGAGTGTTGAACGGTGAATATACAGGCGTTTTGCTGTAGCGGTATATGACATGTTCTCCTCCAGAAAGGCTGTAAGTGTCTGAAGGTATGAGATGCCGCCATCCTTGTCGTGTTCAAGAAGTGAGGCAAAACCTGCCGGATAGTACGCTTCAGGAGGAAGCCCGCCAAGAGAGTTGATGACCATTTCCGTAAGTGCGTAGCTCTCAAAATAGAAAAGCGTTCCCTGAGGAGCCAGCAAGGTTCCGTTTTCGGAAGCGGACCTTGCCTGAAGATAGTAGACGCGGATGCTGAAAATATCTGAAAACTCATTGGATATGCCCGCGTACATTCCCATCTGTTCAGCAAGATGACGGAGCTTCTCATTCAGCACAGGGAGGTATTCTGACGGCTGGTCCTGGGCGGCAGAACAGAGCCTGCCTGTATTGATAAATGCAAGGACAGCATTGTCATGTATGAAAGCCGGGGAATCAGCAAAGGTGTCCTCGAGTATGTCACAGATGTATGAAAGAGGAAGCTGGTTGTTCATTCTGTTGAACCGGAGATACACGCATCTGTATACAGTCATTCTGTTGGAGCTGTTAATGAGCAGTCTCTGCGAATAGGAAAGAGGCTGCTCTTCGACCAGATTCTGCATCGCCTTACGAATCGAGGAATCCGGATCATAAAGAACGGAAGGGTTTCGCTCCATGGCGGTCTGAAGGCACTTTGCAAGAAACTCGGCAAGTGCACTGTCTCCATCAGAGAAATCATCGTTTTCATATGCAACAACCAGACAACCGATATACTGGTCATACTTGCTGAAAAGATTGACACAGAGGGACCTGTTGCCATAGATGTTGACCTTTAATGCGCTTTTTTCATTGGTTCTGAGGTCTGATGCTGACAGGAATTTTGACAGGGATTCAGCGTTAAGCGTTCCGGTCCCGGTGCTTGCCCATGCCGACTCCTGGAATGCGGCCGTGCTTGTGACCACTTTGAATGATTTGTCCAGCAGATACAGCGGCCGCCCGAATATCTCTGATGAATCGGACAACAGCTTTTCTGCATCAGGAGATGAGATAAGATCATTCAGCAGAGTATTCTCCCAGCTGTCGTACTTGTCGTAAATGCTCTGCAGCAGCTGGTAAACCTTGAAGAAGTCACTCCTGCTTTTTATTGTAATGAGGCACAGATTATCTCTGTAATGATTCAGAGTAAAATTCTCGCCGATACAGACGAGAACACAGTCTTCCTGTATGCGCGGCCGCTGGGGAAGGTGTTCGACCGTTGCGAGGTAGAGATGTCCGGACTGAAATACGAACTCACTCTCCATGTAGAATTCAGGACGGGATATTGTAAGGGATTCATTCCTCGGACCGGAGATATCCGCGTTATAGTGACGCGTGAGTTCCCTGTATATGATATCTGCGTTGAGCTTCATGGGTAACACTCCTTGTTCTGTACCGTCAAAATGTAGGACTCTTGTTAATAATAATAGCAAAAAAGACGGGCCGGCGGGAGCATTTTAGCGCGAAATATTAAATCCCCATCAACTTCGCTGTAACAGGCTCCCTGATACCGACATAAAGTGGACAGAAGGCCTCAAAAAACCTCCGATTGTTGTATTATCGCAGGCCCGCAGCTTCAAGTAATATATCAGTGTCAACAATATTATAAAGAGGAAGTAGGTCAAAGGAGGGACTCTATTATGGCTTTCACAGAATCTGATAAAGCAATGCTTGAGGGTTATATCGCATCCGCCCGTCCGTTTGCCGACATGTTCTCGGTAAAGGATAAGGTAGCACTTGTAACCGGAGGATCATCCGGACTTGGATTTGATATCACGCTCAGACTCCTTCAGGGAGGTGCCAAGGTAGTTATCGCATCCAACTCCAGGATCGAGGAAGAGGCATCCATGCCGCTGTTCGCTGAGCAGGGCTTCGGAGATGATGTAAAGTTCTGCTTCACAGATGTAAGAGAGGAAGCAGACGTTGAGAAGCTGGTAGCATACACAGTTGACACTTTTGGCTCGCTGGATATTTTCGTCAACAGCGCTGCGATCTGGAATTATGCAAAAGTCTATGATCTGCCTAAGGAAGACCTCCAGCTGGTATTCGAAACCAACGTATACGGTGCTTTCTACGGAGTAAAGCATGTAAGCAAGTACATGAAGGAACACGGCATCGCGGGCAAGATCGTGCTGATCTCTTCAAACAGCCCGATAATGCCGTATCCGGTATTCGGAGGATATCCGCACTATGCATCAAGCAAGGCGGCTGTCATGGGTCTTGTGACAGAGGCGGCCAAGGAGCTCAAGAGATACGGGATCATGATCAACAGCATTGCACCGGGCGGAATGGTCACACCGGGCGCGGCAGGAAACCTCGCGAGCGAGCTTATCACTGAAGAGCAGCAGGATGAATTCTATGAAGAACTGATGGTATGGCAGGTAGACGGTCAGCTTCCTGTAGATCAGGTCGGAATGATGGCTTATACATTCTGCACCCCGGTAGCAGACGGGATCACAGGCGAGACCATCGTTGTAGACGGCGGCGCGACACACAATATCGTTAAGTACCAGGCTGCTATCGATGCATTCCCTGAGGAAGAATAGAGAGGTGGAAAACATGGGCAAAAAAATAGATGGAAGAATACCTCAGAATTCCGGCGACGGTGCCGGTTTCAAGCAGTACAATGCAGTACAGTCACCATGGAACAAGCTTATGTCTTATCAGGATGCGCTCCACTATGCATCCAGATTCGAATCTGTCCTGAGTGCTGCTGTAGCTCAGGCATACAGGATCATCATTCCTGATTATGCTACAAGAGCATCCGAAATGTGCAAGGAAGCATATGGAAGACTGCTCTATACAGGAATGAACTATCCTAATGATGACGGATTCGGCATCCATCCTTTCATGTGCGGATCATATCCGGGCGCACTTATCGGAGACAAGGGCGATGATGCCCTTCTTATGTGCGGAAGATGTCAGGACTTCGGAACATACAGATGCGAGAAGGAGCTCGATGTCTGTGACTGGGATATCTGCGGATCTGAGCTCTGCCGTGCAACGACCATGTCTCTTCAGGGCCAGGCAGACGCGACTGCAAGCAGGCACCGCAAGGGCCACAAGCTCGACTACATGATGGTAGAAGCCAAGGGCTGCGGAGACAGACACTGCAGGATCATCGCAGAGAACAGAGAGAAATACCCTGCACCTGATCATGAACTGTGGGAGTCGTTCGGACCGGCAGTTACCGATGATTATAAGAAATACACCGAGGAAGAGGACTGCGTATCCGAATCCATGATGTTCAGGGAAGAGTGTAATTACCGTTTTGTCAACGGAACCAACAACGAGACGGATTCATCGAATCAGATGGTCAATATGTCAACAGCTGCTTCCCTGTATCTGCTGCCTGCGATCGACAATGCTGTAAAGCTCGAGTACACAACTGCGGAGAATGCTGAATGGATCAAGAAGTGCGTACTTGAAGCTGCAGGCAAAGCGATGTTCGGTGAGAGATACGCGATCAGAGCATGCAGAGAGTGGCTCGGCGTACCTGACAGCATCGGAGAAGACGGCAGAGTCCTCGGCGGAGTTATCGAGATGCTGCTGCAGTCGCTGGTATGCGGATATGAGATTGAAGCCTTCAATAAGGATGAGGTCATCTATGTGATCAACAGAGGAGATCTTGCGATCACAGGAACGCAGTCCCTGTGTGAGGCTCATCTGTACATGTGGAACGGCATGGTCAAGACTCTGGTCAATGCTATGTGGTCCGTATGGGAAGAGGATTCTCCTAAGGGCAAGATGAGAATCAGGATCGGTAAGAAGATTGACAAGTTCATGTAAGGAGGGCTGCGATGAATAAGAATATTTTTGCACATGACGAATGGAAACGTTCAGAGCACATGGCAGTCAGGGAGTGTGTGGGATATTATCTGTTCACTCACCAGATCATGGAGGTTACCGGACCGGATGCCTGCAGATTCCTGGATTACATGTATCCGAACAATATAGCGAACCTTGCTGTCGGCAGGGACAGATATACCACGATGCTCAATGATGACGGAGAGATAATCGATGACGTTGTTATCATGAGACTCGAAGAGGAGAAATACTGGGTATCCACACTTTACGGAACACAGGCAGATGACTGGTTCTATTTCCACTCGGAGGATTACGACCTGGATGCAAGCGAGATCACCGATGAGTGGCACATGTTCGCAGTACAGGGACCAAAGTCGAAGGATGTCATGAACAGCATTCTGGAAGGGAATGTCGATGATCTGAAGTTCTTCATGCATAAGTGGGATAAGCTCGGCGAAGCGGAAGTGCTTGTAAACCGCGGCGGATTCACAGGAGAGAAGTTCGGATACGAAGTATACTGCACCGCTGATGATGCAGATGCAGTACAGGACGCGATCGATGCAGCGGTCAGGGCAGCAGGCGGAAAGGAAGTTACAGAGTTCCAGGTATTTGCATGGACACTTCCTACTGAGGCGGGGTTCTATTACATGAGAGATCTCGGCCACACCAATCCGTTTGAAGTCGGACTTGAGAAGAACATCAACTGGGACAAGGACTTCATCGGAAAGGCTGCACTTGAGAAAGTAAGAGAGAACGGACCTGCAAGAGAAATGGTCGGATTTGAAGTCTGTGATGAATGCGAGGACTTCTATATCACATCCAAGCAGTATGGCGGGCCGGGAGAACCGGTCTATATCGACGGTGAAGAAATCGGCCGTGTATCCAAGCTGGTATATTCATATGTGAAAAATGTAAACAACGGATATATCCTTGCAAAGAAGGACGTGCTTCATATCGGTGATAAGATCAAAATCCACGGATATGACTGCGTGATCACGGAAAAGAAGTGGCTGTAATACTGACGAAATAAGAATAACTCCGTTCCGTTCAGATTTCTGTCCGGGGCGGAGTTGCTTTTATTATGATGTCTGGGGAAAATGTACGGAAAGCCTGAACGGCATCTGAGAATGACGAACAGGAATGGGGTTTTTCTTCATGCGGTTCGGAAATTCAGCGAATTACTGAAAAGAAGACAGTAATGATCAAAAAAGGGTCACAATACGTTCTTTTAACCATTGTAAACATCTGATAATATAAAGTCTGCACGGATATGACAATCAATTTATCAGCCTAAGAATGTACCGCAGGAGGGAATGATATGGCATATAAGACAGATATCGAAATCGCACAGGAATGCGAAAAGAAAAAGATCACTGACGTAGCAAAAGTCGCAGGCATCGATGACAAGTATCTCGAGCTGTACGGCAACTACAAGGCAAAGATCGACTTCTCATTCCTTAAGGATAATGCAGATAAGAAGAACGGCAAGCTGATCCTCGTGACAGCTATCACACCTACTCCTGCAGGAGAGGGCAAGACAACAACTTCCGTAGGTCTTACAGACGGACTCCGTGCGATCGGCAAGAATGCGATCGTTGCGCTGAGAGAGCCTTCACTCGGACCTGTATTCGGCATCAAGGGCGGAGCAGCAGGCGGCGGATATGCCCAGGTAGTTCCGATGGAGGACATCAACCTCCACTTCACCGGAGACTTCCACGCTATCGGTGCAGCAAACAACCTGCTTGCAGCAATGCTCGACAACCACATCCAGCAGGGCAACGCTCTCGGTATCGATCCTAAGCAGATCACATGGAAGAGAGCTGTTGACATGAACGACCGTCAGCTCCGCAACATCGTTGACGGACTCGGCGGCAAGGCACAGGGCGTGCCTCGCGAAGACGGTTTTGACATCACAGTAGCATCCGAGGTAATGGCAGTACTCTGCCTGTCCTCAGATATCACTGACCTCAAGGAAAGATGCGGACGCATCATCGTAGGATATACATACGGCGGAGAGCCTGTAACTGCACACGACCTCAAGGCTGAGGGCGCTATGGCTGCACTCCTGAAGGATGCACTCAAGCCTAACCTCGTACAGACACTTGAAGGAACACCTGCATTCGTACACGGCGGACCTTTTGCCAACATCGCTCACGGCTGCAACTCAGTTACAGCTACAAGAATGGCTCTCAAGATCGGAGACTACATCGTAACAGAGGCAGGCTTCGCTGCTGACCTCGGCGCTGAGAAGTTCCTCGACATCAAGTGCCGCATGGCAGGTCTCAAGCCTGACGCAGTAGTAATGGTAGCTACAGTAAGAGCTCTCAAGTACCACGGCGGAGTTGCCAAGGCAGACCTCAACGAGGAGAACCTCGAAGCTCTCGAGAAGGGACTTCCTAACCTCCTCCAGCACGTCAGCAACATCAAGGACGTTTACGGACTCCCTTGCGTAGTAGCGATCAACGCTTTCCCTACAGACACCAAGGCTGAGCTCGACCTCGTCGAGGCAAAGTGCAGGGAGCTCGGAGTCAACGTTGCTCTGTCCGAAGTATGGGCAAAGGGCGGCGAAGGCGGCAAGGCTCTTGCTGAGGAAGTCGTAAGACTCTGCGACCAGCCGAATGACTTCAGATTCTCCTATGACCTCGACATGTCGATCGAAGAGAAGCTGGAAGCTATCTGCAAGAAGATCTATCACGCAGACGGCGTCACTCTCACACCGGGAGCAAGAAAGCAGCTCAAGAAACTCGAGGAGATCGGCTGCAGCGGAATGCCTATCTGCATGGCCAAGACACAATACTCCTTCTCAGACGATGCATCACTGCTCGGAGCACCTAAGGACTTCACCATCACGGTCAGAAATCTCAAGGTTTCCGCAGGTGCAGGCTTCATAGTTGCACTCACAGGCGATATAATGACAATGCCTGGACTGCCGAAGTCACCTGCAGCTGAGAGGATCGATGTAGATGAAAACGGAGTGATCAGCGGATTATTCTAAAGATACAGATCATAAGCCGGGGCGAAGGTCCCGGCTTATTTCAGAAAGAGGACGATTATGTTCACAGATAAGACGATAACTGAATTCATGGATGAGCTCGCTTCGAATGCACCTGTTCCGGGAGGGGGCGGTGCGGCAGCGCTTCTTGGCGCAGTCGGAGTTTCGCTCGGGGACATGGTCGGAGAGCTCACCACAGGCAAGAAAAAATATGCTGATGTGGAAGAGGATATTCAGAGGCTCATGAAAGAAGCGAAGGAGATCAAAGATGAATTCCTTCGCCTGATAGATGCCGATGCAGAGGCTTTTGCACCTCTTGCCAGAGCATACGGGATACCTAAGGACGAGCCCGGCCGCGATGAGATCATGGAAGAGGCGCTTAAGAACGGCGCAGCCGTACCTATGGACATAATGCGGACCTGCGGCAGGGCCCTGGATATCATTGAGGAGTTTGCAGAAAAAGGCTCGCGCCTTGCTGTCTCTGATGCCGGATGCGCTGCGGCAAGCTGCAAGGCTGCGATGCAGGCAGCATCGCTCAATGTCTTTATCAATACAAAATCCATGAAGGACAGGCAGCATGCAGAAGCTCTGAACGCAGAGGCGGATCAGCTGCTGGCAAAGTATACATTACTTGCGGACAAAATCTTTGATTCAGTAGCAGGTAAACTGAGATAATGTGACACCGGGGACGGTTCCTTTTGACACATTATGCCAATGGGGACGGTTCTCAATGACATATCTAAAAGCAGTTGGGAGAATATAAAATGGCTGAAATATTAAAAGGTGCACCGGTAGCTGCAGCTATCACCGCGCAGATGCAGAAAGATGTTGAAGGCCTTAGGGCAAAGGGCGTTGACCCGACGCTTGCCATCCTCCGCGTCGGAGAGAGGCCGGACGATCTCGCGTATGAGAGAGGCGCTTTGAAGAGGGCCGAGAAAGCCGGAGTTACAGTTAAGCAGGTCGTGCTGCCGGAGGATGTATCACAGGATGACTTCGACAGGACGCTCGCCGGGCTTAATGAGGACGCAGGCGTTCACGGGATCCTGATGCTCCGTCCGCTGCCTGCACAGCTTGACAATGAGCGCGCAAGGCAGATGCTGGCACCGGAGAAGGATATCGACGGATGCACCGACGGCTCACTTGCCGGCGTTTTTACCAATACTAAAACAGGATTCCCTCCATGCACCGCACAGGCGGCAATGGAGATGCTGCACTATTACGGATACGATGTAAAAGGAAAGAAAGTCGCAGTCATAGGCAGGTCACTGGTTATCGGAAGACCTGTTGCGATGATGCTGATGCATGAGAATGCGACAGTAGTCAACTGCCACACTAAGACTGTCGACGTTCCGTCGATCACACGAGAAGCGGACATCATAATCGCAGCTGCAGGCAGACTCAGAAACGTAACACCGGATTTCGTCAAAGAAGGCCAGGTGATCATCGATGTCGGCGTCAACTGGGATGAGGAGAAGGGCGGCATCGCAGGAGATGTTGACTTTGATGCAGTCGAGCCGCTGGTCTCGGCGATCACACCTGTTCCGGGCGGCGTCGGAACTGTAACCAGCTCGGTGCTCATCTCCCATGTCGTTGAGGCGGCAAAACGAACGATCGAGTAGTCAGAAACGATCCCCGGAGAACAGTTTGCGTTGACTGACAATGCATTTAATAAATACAATAGATGGCGGTAACAAGTGTTACTGATGGGGTCTTATCAGCATGCTATTATTACAGATGAGGAAGCGCGCTGCAGATCGTATTCAATAAGGGAAAAGAGGAAATTAATTATGGGCGTCAATTCACCAGCAGAGATCACTGAAATATGGATCAATAACGGAATCAAGAAGGCGAATCTGTCCGTGGGCAAAATGCTTGTCCTCGGGATGCTTGCCGGAGCATATATCGGATTTGGTGCGAACGTGTTCGTGCTTGCAACGGCTGCAGGAGGCGATCCGTTCCAGAGCATGGTCGCCAAGCTTATCGGAGCGGCTCTGTTCCCGGTCGGCCTGATGATGGTCATCCTGTGCGGGGCTGAGCTCTTCACAGGCAACAACCTTCTGACACTTGCTCTGATGGATAAGAAGATCACAGCAGGCAAAATGCTTAAAAACTGGGTGATCGTATACATAGGTAATCTGATCGGATCGGTACTGCTCGCGTTCGTTCTGGCTAAGAGCGGACTGTTTGCCGATGCCGCAGGTGAGAGAGCAATGGCGATCGCGGCTTCCAAGACTTCGATCCCGTTCATGCCTGCCGTACTCAGAGGTATTGGCTGCAACGTCCTGGTAGTCCTTGCGTGCTGGCTGCAGGCCGGAGCCAAGGATATGATCGGAAAGATCTTCGCTATCTGGTTCCCGATCATGATGTTCGTATTCGCAGGATTTGAGCACAGCGTAGCCAACATGACATACATCCCTCTGGGGATTTTCCTCGGTGCGGATGTTAGCTGGGGAGCATTCTTCCTCGCGAACCTGGTGCCTGTAACCATCGGCAACCTGATAGGCGGCGCAGTAGTGATACCGTTTGCATATTACTACGCATACAAGAAATAAACTGTAAACTGATAATTGACCGCAGTGGCATATACTGCTATTATTTAGGCACAATAGAACACGAAAGAACCTATTGGTAAAGTAGGAATGACGCGTCAAGTGCTGCAGGATGGGAAGTTGTCTGCAGACGAAGGGCAGGGCCCGCGGTGTCATCTCCGCTTCCGTTGCCGCTGAAGAGACTTCTTTGTGGCAATAGTTTTATCTTAATGTTTTTAGGTAGGCTGATGCCGGAAAGGAGTTTTTATTATGGATGTAAAATCCTTTGCAAACAGGACCGGACGCACGCGTACCCAGCAGCTTGCGACTGATGCTTTGCTCGCTGCGATGTGCGTAGTACTTGGATTCATGTCGATCAGGATCGGCAATATCATGAAGATATCGCTGGAGGATTTCCCGGTCATACTGGCTGCGCTGATGTACGGACCGGGAGAGGGAATGATCGTAGCCTTCGTAGGCATATTCCTGTATCAATTGCTGAGTTTCGGCATAACTGCGACAACTTTGCTTTGGGTACTTCCGTTCGTCGTAGTCGGAGGACTTGCCGGGCTCTATGCGAAAAAATTCAATTTCAACAATGAGCCTAAACAGATCCTGGGAGTATTCCTCGTTTCAGAGATACTCATCTGCCTTCTCAATACCGGCGCGATCTATGTTGATTCCAAAATGTTCGGCTACTACTACCCGACAATCATCACAGGCATGATCGCGATCAGGATGGTTACAGCAATCGGAAAGGGCATCGTCCTCGGACTGATATCTCCACCGCTGCTGAAGACTCTTTCAAGGGTGACCGGTAACGGAAGAAGAGCGATCAAATAAAAAAGGAATATTGCAGAGCAAACTAAAATCCGGAGTCCCATCAGTTCAGGGGGCTCCGGTATTATTATCTGAAAAAGCGGCTATATTCCGAGTTCAAACTTAAGCTGTGGTGTAAGAGGCTCGTAGTTTATCATCTCGAAGTCCTCGAGATTGATGTCTGAGAACTCGCAGCCGGCTTCCTTGTGAAGCACAAGCTGAGGATCAGCCGGAGCTTCTCCGGATGCTTTCTCTGCGGCTTCAAGCTCCGCGGCTCTTCTGAGCATCTCGTCTGCATTCTCCATATGGCGGTCGTAGATCTGCTCGTTGGCTACGAAGTGGGTGAAGACGCCGGGCTCTTTGCCCGTAACCCTTGCGATCATCATCAGGAGAGCGGCGTACTGGATCTCGTTGATCCCGCCTGCGCCTGATGCAGTCAGCATGTCACCGGACCTCTGGATGAGGACCATATCGAGATAGTCGCCGCGGACATTCCATATTGTAAGGAATGCGCATGGAGCAAGACCCGGGGTCTCGTGAAGATCGGTCTCCTGCCACAGGGAGACGACCTTGCGGCGGCCGTAAGGGTCTTTTTTGATATTATCGATCAGCTGATTCATGAGATCATAGCGCTTTACGGTCGCTCCGTATCTCTGGCCGATCGTTCCGTCGCCTATATCCCACGGATCCCACCATGTGACACCCATCTCCTTCATTTCGGAAAGGACATTGGTAGGGTTCTTATATATAGTGAATATCTCCCTGATGCCGGTCTTCCATGCCTGGCGGCGGAGTGTGCATACAGGGAACTCACCCTTCGACAGGTCGTATTTGCGCATCACGTGATTGACGCTGATAGTGTGCGCCGGAGTTCCGTCCTCATACTTAGGGCGCGGATTCTCATCCTTGTATCCGTTATCGAGGATGTTGTGTATATCATCTACAAGATATCTGTCTGCCTTGGTCATCTCAATTCTCCTGTAAGATATCTGATCACTGTTTAATTATCCGATTGCTACAATTATAAATTGCAGCATCAGCGCAGGCAAGTCTAATCTCTTCGTGCAAAAATATGACAATGAGAACCGTCCCCATTGTCATAAAATGTGAAAAAAGAACCGTCCCCAATGACACACACCCGTTGTCACATAGTGTATTATATGCGTATGGACAGGATTCTTGAGACTGCGGTGACGTATCTGAATAGAAGGGATTCACTGATATACTCTTACCACGGGAACACTTTCCTCCAGGACGGTGAGCTGACAGATCCGGATAATGGAGGCAGGGGCAGGATCGACTGCTCCACGCTGGTGCATCTGGCTATGGCCGGCATGGGCTACGGGGACAGTCCGTATGTGACCGGGGATGACGGTAAGTTTTTCGATGCGCTGTGTCCGTGGTATGATACAATCATCACGTTCAGAGACTTGTTTCTGAAGTATTCCGACCGCAGCTGCGATATCCGCCGGGCCTACGGGCTTGCGAGATACTGCAGGGAAAATGGCATGGAAATCGGGCAAAACGATGAACGCAGGCCGGGTGACCTTGTGTTCTTCGATGCGCCGCCTTCAGTATATGAAGAGTACGTTAAGTATGGTGCGTACATGGCTGTATCTCATGTCGGAATAGTCACTGCGGACACAGATATAATGATCAATGCGACCGGAAGAAGCGACCACAGGTACAATGCTCAGCATGATCCGGTGCAGCTGACAAGGATAGAAGACAGGGGGACACCTGTCATAACTGCAAGAATGACGTTTTAGAAAAAGGATGGCGAGGGACCTTAATGGAAACGAAGGAGATTCTGGAAAGATATAAAAACGGAGAAATAACACTCGAGGAGGCCGAGCACTACTTCAGCCGCAAGCCGTTCGAGGAGCTCGGATATGCCAAGCTGGATATGCACAGGGAGGTCCGCTCGGGATTCCCTGAGGTGGTTTACTGTGCAGGCAAGCCGGATGAGTTCATAGTGAACATCTACAGGACTCTCCTGGAGAAGAACGGCGAGGTGTTCGGTACACGTGCGACTCAGCACCAGTATGAGCTGGTGAAGGAAGCTATTCCGAACATCGAGTATGATCCGGTGTCACATATATTAAAGAAGGAAAGAGATAAAAAGCATACGGGCAAAGTTGCTGTATGCTGCGCAGGTACTGCGGACATTCCGGTCGCAGAGGAAGCTGCACAGACAGCGGAGTTCTTCGGCTGCAATGTTGTCCGCACCTATGATGTAGGTGTCAGCGGGATACACAGACTGCTCTCAAGAGTGGATGACCTGCAGGAGGCCAACTGCATAATAGCTGTAGCAGGCATGGAGGGCGCCCTTGCAAGCGTAGTAGGGGGACTTGTGAGGAACCCTGTCATCGCGGTGCCGACTTCGGTGGGATACGGCGCGAGCATGCACGGGCTGTCCGCGCTTCTGACGATGATCAATTCCTGTGCAAACGGGATCGCAGTCGTCAATATAGATAACGGGTATGGAGCGGGCTATCTGGCAACTCAGATAAACAGGCTCGCAGGGAACGGAGAAGAATAATGAAGACTTTATACATCGACTGCGGCATGGGAGCTGCAGGAGACATGCTGACCGCAGCGCTGCTGGAGATAGCATGCAGGACTGAAAGCGGCCGTCCTGACAGAGAAGCCATAGAAAAGTTCGCTTCCGGGTTCAATAAGATCGGTATCCCGGGAGTCGGGATGAAGGCAGTGCAGTCCGAAAAGATGGGAATCACAGGTACGCACGTGCACATCTATGTGAATGGCGAAGAGGAGCACGAGCCTGAAGTGCCTCATGAACACGGACATCACCACCACCATGTTCACCGCTCGATGAAGGACATCGAGGAGATCATCAGCGGACTGGCAATAGACGATGCAGTAAAAGAGGATGTCCTGAATGTGTACAGGATAATCGCAGAAGCGGAGGGTGCTGTCCACGGCAAGCCTGCAGGAGAGGTCCACTTCCACGAAGTGGGCACCATGGATGCTGTCGCCGATGTGACTGCTGTATGCATGCTGATGAGAGAGATCGCCCCGGAAGAGATCATAGCTTCACCTGTGGCTACAGGCTACGGCTCGGTCAGATGCGCGCACGGCGTGCTGCCGGTGCCTGCACCAGCCACGGCACTGATCCTCAGGGGAGTGCCTGCATACGCAGGAGACATACAGGGAGAACTGTGCACACCTACGGGAGCTGCACTTGTAAAATATTTTGCACAGAAATACTCGCAGATGCCTGTGATGAGCACCGAAGCGATAGGCTACGGGCTCGGAACGAAGGATTTTGCGAAAGCCAACGTGATCCGTATCTTCTACGGAAGCAAGGTGGATTTGTAATACAGGAGGTCGGAAAGTGAGTCTCAACAGCACACCTTCAGGAGAGAGAATACATATAGGGATATTCGGCAGACGTAATGCGGGAAAGTCAAGTGTGATCAATGCGCTCACGGGGCAGAACCTCGCGATAGTCTCAGATGTGCTCGGCACTACGACGGACCCTGTGCAGAAGGCAATGGAGCTGCTGCCGCTGGGACCGGTCGTGATGATCGACACTCCGGGGCTTGATGATGAAGGCGAACTGGGAGAGCTGCGCATCAGAAAGGCATACCAGATGCTGAACAAGAGCGATATCGCACTCCTGATAGTCGACGGAAGCACAGGGTTCACGGATGAAGACCTGAGGATCCTTCGCAGGATCATTGACAAGGAGATCCCGTATGCCGTCGTTCTGAATAAGGCGGACCTTGTCAGCGAAGAAGAGCGTGCAGCTGTGACAGGGAAGTACCCGTTCGACGGATCCCAGCTGATGTGGGTCAGCGCGGCGGACGGGACCAATATCAGAGAGCTTAAAGAGCGGATAGCCGAGCTGGCTCCGGATGAGGATAATGACAAAAGGATCGTTGGTGACCTGATAGGTCCGGATGACCTTGTTGTGCTGGTTATCCCTATAGACAAGGCGGCACCTAAGGGCAGACTCATACTTCCGCAGCAGCAGACGATCAGGGATATCCTCGAGTCAGATGCGGCTGCAGTAGTAGTCAAGGAGAACGGGCTCAAAGAAGTCTTTAAGTCGCTGGACAGAAAACCATCGCTCGTCATCACTGACAGTCAGGTCTTCAAACGCGTAGCAGAAGAGACTCCGGCAGGCATTCCTTTCACATCATTTTCGGTGCTGTTCTCAAGATACAAGGGAGACCTTGATATGCAGGTGGAAGGAGCGCATGCGCTGGATCATCTGGAGGACGGAGATACTATACTGATCTCGGAAGGCTGCACCCATCACAGGCAGTGCGGCGACATCGGCACTGAGAAGCTGCCGGCATGGATCAGAAAGCATTCGGGAAAAGATGTTAAGTTTGAGTTCACGAGCGGCACGGAGTTCCCTATGGACCTTGAACAGTACAGACTGATAGTCCACTGCGGAGGGTGCATGCTGAATGAGAAGGAAATGAAATACCGTCTCAAATGTGCGGCCGATGCAGGTATCCCGATGACCAACTACGGAACCGCGATCGCACACATGAACGGCATACTGGATAAGAGCCTTGAGGTATTCAGTCGGTAGTTACCTTCCATACGCCGATGAGTATAAGAGCGACTCCTACGAGCTGGATCACAGAGAATGGTTCGCCGAGGAATAAGACGCCGGCAGCTACTGAAATGACCGGTATTATATTCTCGAAGACGGTGATTTTGGCCAGTTCCAGATATGTGACGGCATAGTTCTGAAGCAGGAAGGCTACTACAGATGAGAGAACTGCAAGATAAGCGACCGGAAGCATTACACCGGGATCGGTGAATCCGGATTTTAAGAGGGGCAGGAAATCCTGCCCTTCCTGTATTATTGCCTGGATAGTAAAGCAGACAAAACCCATCATCATCATTATGAAGGTGCGCTCGAACGGTGTGAAGTCATCTGCTGTTGATCTGCTGAGGATATAGAATGCAGAGGCGGATATTACTGCGACAAGCAGATACAGAACGCCTTTGAACTGTATAGCGCCTGAGCTTGTCTGGGTGGTGGATATTATGAAGACACCAACGATGGAGACTATGATCCATCCGATGGTGCGCCTGCTGATGTGCTCGTGAAGGAATATCGCTGACAGGATCGCTGTTGATACAGGGATTAGAGAGATCATGACCCCGGCGAATGAGGAGTTGGTGTATTGGATCCCGAGAGTCTCGCCGATGAAATAGATTACGGGCTGGCACAGACCCATTACAAGGAATCTGCCGACAGGCTTGCCTTTGAGAGAGACTTTGAAGAATCCGAAAACAACAAGCAGAAGCATCACCAGCATCGATACCGAGAAGCGGATCACAAGCAGCATCGGTGCGCTCGTATGCTGAAGAGCGATCCTCGATGCCATAAAGCTGAAGCCGAATATGATCGCAAAACCGGCCGTAGCCAGCAGAGCGGTTTTTGTCCTGTCTCTGTCCTGTTTCATTTATTACTATCTCCAGCCCCCGTATTCCTGATTGGCAGTTCCATATTATATGCTATTCCCGCACTTAATACGAGCGCTTTTTACCTGCGTTCCGGTGATATTTTTTGTCCTGAGTTCCGACGATACCGCGCAATGAAACAGAGAATAATATATAATTACTACGACTCCGGAGGGAAAAGGCATGCTGAGCGATCGCAAAAGAGAACTGAGGAAAAGCAGGATAAGCGCCCGGGAGGGGCTGACTGAAGAGGAAAGAATAGCAAAATCTTCAGAAATCTGTAAGAATATTACAATGCTGCCGGAATATGCTGTTGCGGAGACGATATTTATATACAAGTGGACCAGAGGAGAAGTGAAGCTTGATGCTCTAGAGGAAGCAGCTGCACGTGACGGGAAGAGACTGGTGTATCCACTTTGCATCAGCAGGACTGAGATGATCGCAGTTGAGCCGGGAGCCGGTGAGGATGCGTGGAAGGACAGCGGCTCGTTCGGAATAAGGGAGCCTGATCCGGAAAAGGGAAGGATCTGTGACCCTTCGGAGATAGACCTGGTCATATGCCCATGCTCCTCGTTTGATGAAGAGGGTCATCGCCTCGGTATGGGAGGCGGCTACTATGACAGGTATCTCCCGGATTGCGTTAATGCAGCAAGGATAGCAGCTGCCTTCGAAGTGCAGAAAGCGGACTCTGTCCCGGCAGATGAGCACGACTGCACTGTCGATGCGGTGGTGACAGAAAAGAGCTGCTATATAAATAAGAAGAACGACTGAAACAATGATCGAACAGAAGATATTCAGCCGCATGCGGTTCGACACTGAACGCATGGAGGCCTATGGTTTTGCCAGAAAGGGCACGAGCTACATCCTCGAAAAGGACTTTATGGACGGGGATTTTACAGCGGTGCTGACCGTGCACGAGAACGGTCAGGTCAGGGGCAGAGTGCTCGACAACATGAATGATGAGGAATATGTGCAGCTCAGGATGCCTAATTACACAGGTGCTTATGTCAACACCGTAAGGGCTGCATATGAAGAGGTGCTGAGGGACGTTGCGGAGAAGTGCTGCAGAGAGGTCGCGTTCGCATCGGATCAGAGCAACCGCATCACAGAGGTGATCGCTGAGCGGTATCAGGTGACGCCGGACTTTCCTTGGGATGAGGGCGCGCATGCACCGTCAGGAGTTTTCAGGCACAACAACAATCAGAAGTGGTTCGGGCTGCTGATGAATCTTGACAGGCGCCTGCTGGAGCCGGATGCCGCAGAGGAGGACGTCGATGTGCTGAACCTCAAGGCAGATGAGTCCAGGAAGGGTGCTGTTCTCGGGATGACGGGCGTATATCCTGCGTATCACATGAATCATGATAAATGGATATCCGTCATACTCGATGATAAACTCGATGATGCCGCGGTGCTCGGCCTGATAGAAGACAGCTACAGACTGACCTCAGGAAGCAGCAAAACGCTGAATGGACCCCTGATCAGAAAGGTCCTCGGCATTGCCGACAGCATACCGGCAGGAAAGGTCGCCTCATACGGTCAGATAGCCGGGCTTGCCGGCATACCTAAGAACGCCCGTCTGGTCGGCAGGATAATGAGCATGCAGGACAGGTACGGTGAGCATCCGTGCCACAGGGTCGTGAACCACGCGGGGAGGACTGCACCGGGCTGGACTGAACAGAGGCAGCTCCTCGAGAACGAAGGAGTGGAGTTCAGGGCCAACGGCTGCGTCGATATGGACAGGTACGCCATCACGGCAGACGATGCGGAGACAATACAGAAAACAATGGAGAGCAACAGATAGATGAACCGGAATGAGATATGGCGTTCATACGGAACGGACTACAAGGAAATGACAAAGCGCCTGCTGGTGCAGTCGGGACTTGAGGAGATGCTGCCGGGTAAAACGGCGAAGATCGCGGTCAAGCCCAATCTTGTCACGCCGGCACCGGCGAAGTTCGGCGGGACGACGCATCCGGAGGTTGTTGCGGGTATCATAGAGTTCCTGCAGGAAAGAGGGTATGGCAATATCGTCATAGCGGAAGGCTCGTGGGTCGGAGACAGAACGGCTGAAGCCTTCGATTACTGCGGATACAATTCACTGGCAGCAGAATACGGCGTTGAGCTTCTCGATATGCAGAAGCAGAAAGGTGTATCCGTGGACTGCGGCGGCATGGAGCTGGAGATATGCAGCTGTGTAAAGGACTGGGATTTCCTGATCAATGTGCCTGTTCTGAAGGGGCACTGCCAGACGCACATCACCTGCGCGCTCAAGAATATGAAAGGGCTGATCCCGAATACCGAGAAGAGAAGATTCCACACGATGGGCCTGCACAAGCCTATAGCTCATCTGAATGCGGGAATACATCAGGACTTTATCGTCATAGACCACATCTGCGGGGATCTTGATTTCGAAGAGGGCGGAAGCCCGGTTGTCCGCAACTGTGTCATGACAGCCTGTGACCCTGTGCTGGTGGACGCATATGTATGCTCGCTGCTCGGCTATGAGACCGGTGATGTGGAGTATGTAGGACTCGCAGATAAGCTCGGCATCGGCAGCAGTGATCTGACGGACCTCAGGCTCATAACCTGTGAGGGCGAGCCTTTCGAGGATCTGCCGGAGCACAGACATCTGGATGTCAGCTATGCGGTGGATGAAGTCGATTCATGCAGCGCCTGCTACGGAGTCCTCATACCGGCACTCGACCGCCTGAGAGAAGAAGGCCTGCTGGACAGACTGCCTGCACAGATCAGCATCGGTCAGGGGCACAGAGGCAGGACCGGGAAGATCGGCGTCGGCAACTGCACGGCGAAGTTCGACTTCTGCATCAAAGGGTGCCCGCCGAAAGAAGAAGATATATATACTGCGCTGAGAGAACTGGCTCTCAGTAATAATCAGTAACTGACTGTTAAGATCAACAGCAATATCATAACCGACTGACAGAGGATCAGACACATGACTTACGAAGAAGCACTCGCATATCTTGAGAATTACACATGGAGCAAGACAAGGCTCGGGCTCGGACGCACAAGAGAGCTGACCGCAAAACTCGGAGATCCGCAGAAGAAACTCCGTTTTGTCCACGTTGCAGGAAGCAACGGCAAGGGCAGCACCTGTGCGATGACCGCGTCCATCCTTCAGGCGGCAGGGTATAAGACCGGCCTGTACACATCGCCGTATATACAGACTTTCTGTGAGCGCATACAGGTAAACGGAGAGAACATCCCTGAGCACCGCCTCGCTGAGGTAACGGAAAAGCTCCGCGATGCAGCTGAGACGATGGAGGACCATCCGAGCTGGTTCGAGATGGTGACCGCTGTGGCTTTTCAGTACTATCTGGAGGAAAACTGCGACATAGTCGTCCTCGAAGTAGGGATGGGAGGAGAGTTCGACAGCACCAATGTCATAGAAGCGCCTGAGGTAGCTGTTCTCACCAACATCGGGCTTGAGCATACCGAATATCTCGGTGACACGATCGAAGCGATCGCACGCACCAAGAGCGGGATAATCAAGCCGGGATGCAGAGTCGTTTCGTATGACAATGTGCCGGAGGTAAAAGCGATCATATCAGAGGTCGCGAAGGAGAACGGGGCGCCGCTCGTTTTCGCAGATCCGTCCGGGATCAGGCTCGTCAGCAGAGATCTTGACGGACAGGTATTCGAGTGGGAGGGAAAGACGTACAGGCTGCCACTCCACGGAGAGCATCAGCTGAGGAACGCATCCGTAGTGATGGAGATCGTCCGTGAGCTGAGAGAGCAGGGCTGGGATATTTCCGATGAGGCAGTGCGCAGGGGCATGGCTGAAGTGAAGTGGCCGGCGCGCTTCCAGATCCTCTCAAGAGATCCCCTCTTCATACTCGACGGCGGACACAATCCGCAGTGTGCTGAAGCCATGACTGAAAGTCTCGACGCACTGCTTCCGGGACAGAAGGTCGACTTCCTGCTCGGGATCCTTGCAGACAAGGACTACACACAGATGATAGACATCCTTGGCCCGTATGCAGCATCATTCCACTGCATCGCTCCGGAGAATGAGAGAGCCCTCGGAGTGGAGGCCCTGGCGGATACCATCCGCGCAAGAGGATTTGAGACATATGCATATAACGATCTTGATGAGGCGATCAGAGCAGTGTGCGGCAGCGCCGCAGCTAACAAGAGACCGGCAGTGTGCTTCGGGTCTTTGTATCTTGCAGGAGAAGTACTTAATTACTACGACAGAGTAATTGAGAATTAAATAATAAAAGGCGAGAGGCTTAGGGCAGATGACGAGAATCCCGCAGAAAGTGATGCAGTCCACAAGTGAGCGGCAGTGAAAACGGAGGAGTTGTGCAAAAACGCAGCGCAGCGGAGTTTGCAAACTCCACGTTTTCACCGAGCGAACGCAGATGGAATGCACACTTTCGAGGACTCGAGTCAGATGCCCTAAGCCTCTCGCCTTTGTTATGGAATGTGAGGATTGCGTGTCATAGAGCTGTCAATCATTGACCCGAATCTCGGCAGAATGCTATACTTATATAGTCAAATGGAAAATGTCGGATGAACGGACCGAGAGAGACCGCGTGCGGCGCCGAAGGTGAATGCGAAAACTCTCAGGCAAAAGGATCGGACCGGGACGATACTTCGGAGAGCGCGCCGGAGAGCACGCACCAAAGGGGCAACCGGAAGCTATGAATACGGAATTTGTGCAGAAGGGAATCTCTCAGGTAATGACGGAGGCATGGTAAGCTTACGGGTTTACTATGCTTATTTTATTTGTCGCTAATTGTTAACCCAAAGGAAAATATGTAAGGAGAAAGGAAAAGACAATGGCAGAGCTTAAACGTACACAGCTTTACGACGTACACGTAGCTGAGGGCGGCAAGATGGTAGACTTCGGTGGATGGGAAATGCCTATCCAGTATCCGCAGGGTATCATTGATGAACATCTTTACACAAGACATTTCTGCTCACTCTTCGATGTATCCCACATGGGAAGACTCATCATCGAGGGACCGGACATGGTAAAGTTCCTCCAGCACGTGCTGACCAGCAACGTTGAGGCACTTGATCTCAACAAGGCGCAGTATAGCATCATCCCTAATGAGAAGGGCGAAGCTATCGATGACGCATATCTCTATCGTTTCTCTGAAGAGCGTTATCTTCTGATCGTCAATGCAGGAAACACTGACAAGGACCTCGAGCATCTTTGCGAGGTTATCAAGGACTATGACTGCACACTGACCAACATCACAGCTGACTGGGCATCCATCGCTGTACAGGGCCCTAAGAGTAAGGAGCTTCTGACACAGCTTGCCGGCGGTGTCGCTGTAACAGAGCCTTGGAAGAATGCTCTTAACCATATCGACTTCGAAGGACATGAGGCTTATGTAGCTAAGACAGGTTATACAGGCGAGCCTCTGGGATACGAAGTATTTGTTAAGTCAGAGGATGCTGAGTGGTTCTGGAAGAGAATGGAAGAGCTCGGTGCAAAGCCTGCTGCACTTGGTGCACGTGACACACTGAGACTCGAGGCAGGAATGCCTCTCTACGGACACGAGATGTACTTCGAGCCGGGCGAAGAACCTGGACCTGACGATATCCCGATGCCTATCTTCGCAGTATCTCTTGCTAAGTTCGCGGTATCCTTCTCAGACCGCAAGGGCGACTACATCGGCCGCGCTGCACTCGCTAAGCAGAAGGAAGCGTTCGACAAGGTTCAGAACAGAGACTACAGCATGTCCGACGTTCTTCCAAGAAGAGTAATGCCTATCGCACTGACAGGCAGAGGCGTACTCCGTAAGGGCATGCCGATCTTCAAGGATGGCAAGGAAATCGGATTCGTAACATCAGGAACCATGGTTCCTTACTATAAGGCAGAAGGCGAAGGCCTCGAGAGCGTTATCACAGATGAGGTCGTTAAGAGATCCATCGGTCTCTGCTACATCGACTGCGATGTACTGCCTGATGACGCAGTAGAAGTAGACGTAAGAGGCAAGAAGGTCGCTGCTGTAATCGTTGAGAAGCACCTCGACACAATGGCACCTCCGTTCGCTCGTCCGATGATCTACGGAACAGAGATCAGCGAGATGAAATTCTCAGATGAGCCTGCTAACCTCAAGGCTCTCAACCTCCTGAAGAAGGCTGAGAAGAACCACCTCTGGAGACAGAAAGAGTGCATCAACCTGATTCCGTCAGAGAACACTCCATCCAAGGCAGTTCAGATGCTTGCCGCAAGTGATCCGAGTGCACGTTATGCTGAGCACAAGAAGGTAAAATCCTTCTATGACAAGGACATCTTCTATTATCAGGGCACAGGATTCATCGATGAAGCTGAGCAGATCGCAGTAGACGAACTCAAGAAGTACTTCGGCTGCACAGAGGTAGAGACAAGAGTCATCTCCGGTCAGATGTCCAACATGTGCGCATTCTCAGCTCTCATGGACTGGAAGAACAGACTGAACAGAAAGCAGACTCCGCAGAGACTCGGATACATCCTGAACAACCACATCATCAAGGGCGGACACCTTTCAGCACAGCCGATGGGCGCTCTGCATGACTATGTTGCTATCGACCCTAAGACAGAGAGAAGCGCAGTTGTAAACTTCCCTGTATGCAAGGACAACATCTTCAAGATCGACGTAGAAGAGACCAAGAAGGTAATCGAGGAGTACAAGCCTGAATTCATCATCTTCGGTAAGTCCATGGTTCTCCATAAGGAGCCTGTAGCTGCGATCCGTAAGTTCGTAGATGACATGGGCATCGATACAACAATCATGTACGATATGGCTCACGTTCTCGGTATCGTAGGCGACTACTTCCAGAAGCCGTTCGAGGAAGGTGCTGAGATCGTAACAGGTTCAACACACAAGACATTCTTCGGACCTCAGAGAGGTGTTGTAGCTATGAACTACAAGGAAGACGACCTCAAGTACGGTCTGTGGGAAACAGTTGAGAGAAGAGCATTCCCTGGAAGCGTTTCCAACCACCACCTCGGAACAATGCTCGGTCTCGCAATGGCAGCATACGAGATGAACACCTTCAAGGATGAATATCAGAAGAACATCATCAACAATGCTAAGTGCTTCGCTAAGGCTCTCAAGGCTGAAGGTCTGGATGTCTGCGGAGATCCTGCAAATGACTACACTGAGACACATCAGGTAATCGTTTCCGTAGGATACGGCGACGGACCTGAGATCGCTAACAGACTCGAGAGAAACAACATCATCGTCAACTATCAGGCTACACCGGACGAAGAAGGCTTCACAGCATCCGGAGCTCTGAGAATGGGCGTAAGCGAAATGACAAGATTCGGATTCGGCGAAGCTGAATTCAAGAAGCTCGCTGCTATCATGGCAGACTGCATCCTGAGAAACAAGGATGTCAAGGAAGACGTCAAGAAGTTCAGAAGTGACTACACAACAATGCACTACTGCTTCGATGACAAGGAATTCCTCGACACACTCGAAGGCTTTGCAGGAAAGATCGGCTTCTAGGCCATCCGCACGAATCTGAAGGTCCCCAAGACATTTTGATAAATGATGAAAGACGCTCTGCCTGACGGCAGGGCGTCTTTTGCATACCGAAGAAAACAACGCCTTTCTATTGTGCGCAGAGCTTATAAAGTATAGAATATAACGGAATATTGGTTTTCCGGAGTTATTATGAAAAAGAGCGTAAACCTTCGTATCACAAGCACACAGTACTCAGAGAACCTCATCCCGAGCGGTGAGGCTTTTCGCCGTGAGCTGGAAAAGGAGGAATCACTCGAGATCCTGACCGAGGGTACTATGTACCAGAAGAATAATGCAAGGTACATAAGCTATGAAGAGTCTGAGGAAGCAGGACTCGAGAACTCTCACACTCTGGTAAAGCTGAGCGATGACAATATCAGGATCAGAAGATACGGCAAGGGTGATGAGGACGGAATGGACATGACGCTCGAGCCGGGCATACTCAACATAACGAGGTATCAGATCCCGATGATGAATTCAGTCAGCCTCGAGGTCTACACCAACAAGCTGGAGCAGGACCTTGATGAGGACGGATACGGCAAGATCTCGGTCGACTATAAGATCAGTTTTGACCAGTATTTCTCGAGACGCAATATACTCGAGATCGAGGTAATGCCTTCTTAGAAGAGCAGTCAGAAAAACATACCGGAAATATATAAAACAGGGAATAAAGGAAGGGTGATATGAGAAAGCAGGGGTTCAGCGCAGAAAAGTATATCGAAGAACAGTCCAAGTACATTCTTGAGAGGATCAACAGTGGCGAGGGCAGGCTGTACCTCGAGTTCGGCGGCAAGCTGGTCGAGGACAAGCATGCGATGAGAGTTCTGCCGGGATTCGACGAGAATGCGAAGATCAAGCTGCTCCAGAAGATGAGCGACAAGGCTGAGATCATCATCTGCATCTATGCCGGAGATATCATCAAGAGCAAGACCCGCCAGGACTTCGGTATCACATACGACCTCGAGGTAATGAGGCTGATAGATGAGTTCAGAAGCTACGACCTTGAAGTCAACTCGGTCGTAGTTACAAGATACGAGGACGCACCTTCTGTAAATCAGTTCATAGCCAAGCTTGAGAGACGCGGGATCCGCACATACAAGCACATGTTCACCAAGGGCTATCCGACTGATGTCGATACGATCGTATCTGAAGAAGGATACGGCGCCAACCCGTACATTGAAGTAACCAGGCCGCTGATCGTTGTCACCGGACCGGGAGGCGGATCGGGCAAACTTGCAACATCCCTTTCACAGGTGTATCACGAGTACAGCAGGGGACGCAAAGCGAGATACGCGAAGTTCGAGACTTTCCCTATCTGGAACCTTCCGCTCAAGCACCCTGTCAACATCGCATATGAGGCAGCTACAGCAGACCTCAAGGACAAGAACATGATCGACCCGTTCCACCTTGAGGCATATGGTGAGACCGCAGTCAACTACAACAGAGACGTTGACGCTTTCCCTGTTCTCAGAAGGATCCTGCACAAGATCACGGGATCGGACGAAGGCTACAAGTCACCTACAGACATGGGTGTCAACAGATGCGGTTTTGCCATAACTGATGATGAGGTCTGCAGGGAAGCAGCAAAGCAGGAGATCGTAAGAAGATACCTGATCGCAGAGTGCTCATACAGAAAGGGCAACATCGATGCTGCTACTCTTGAAAGATGCAACCTGCTGATGGAGGAAGTCGGTGCTACAAAATACGACAGACCGGTCGTTAAGGCTGCCGAGGATTACGTTGAAGTCAAGAGGGCTGAGGATCCTGTGAGATATGAGAATGTGGTAGTATCTGCCATCCAGCTGCCTGACGGAAGCATCGTAACAGGAAGATCCTCAAGAAGAATGGTTGCTACTGCGGCAATGGTTCTGAATGCTATCAAGAGACTTGCAGGAATTCAGGATGACATGCTCATCATCTCGCCGACCATCTTCGAGAGCATGACCAAGACCAAGGTCGGAGTATTCCATGACAAGTCCAGCCTCAACCTTGAAGAGGTCATCATGGCGCTGACACTGACAAGGCTGACCAACCCGTTTGCGGAGCTGGCACTGAGAGAGATCCCTAATCTGAACGGATGCATCGCGCACTGCACAGCCATCCTCTCGGATAAGGATGAGCAGGCTCTCAAGTCACTGGGAATAGACATAACATCCAATCCGGAATTCTCGAATAACAATCTCTATTCGAAATAACAGAAGATCGCTTTCCAATTAAAAGATATAGCCTCTCGGAATCTGTAACCCTTTCAATGCAACAGGTTGAGATTCCACTTTTATAAAATTCCTCCAACTTTTTCAAGAAAGAGGTTGACATGTATGTCCAAATGTGCGGCTCACCTTACGGG
>Ga0256407_10002224_pt1 | contig 37738 bp, 30 predicted proteins | sample RumenRJG_04DNA_FD_193489 | JGI IMG/M metagenome (GOLD analysis project Ga0256407, IMG submission 193489) | Bovine rumen microbial communities from Lethbridge, Alberta, Canada - RJG_04 | ecosystem: Host-associated > Mammals > Digestive system > Stomach > Rumen | place: Canada: Alberta... | reverse complement strand
GCAAGAACAATGACTGACATTTCAACTACCGAAATAGGTGATGCTTTCGGTGGAAGAGATCATACAACAGTTATGTATGCTTGCAATAAAATGAAAGAAAAAACGGAAAATGATCCGTTTTTTAATGCTCTTATAAATAAAATTATTAAAAATATAAAAACTGAAGAAATTTAATTGTTAATAATTTGTTAATTTTTATAAACTTAATGTATAAATTAAAATTTATTGAATAACACTAATAACTTTTAATAATTATTATCAGTTTATTAAATATTGTTAGATAAAAAAAGTATTGATAATTATAACTTTTTTTATTTATGTAAAGATATGTAGTTTATACAGTATATTATTATAATTAATATTATTTTTTTAAATAAAAAGGAGGAAACAGTAATGAAGGTAATATGTTCAAAAGACGAATTAATAAAAGGGATGCAAATAGTTCAACCGTTAATAGCTTCAAAAACAACATTACCGGTACTTTCCAACTTTTTATTTGAAACAGAAAAACAAAGAGTAAAATTATCTGCAACTGATTTGGAAACAGGTGTTACATGTTATATTAAGGCAGATGTACAAAAAGAAGGTGCAATAACAATACCTGCAAAAAGATTTTCGGATATAATAAAAGAATTAAAAGACGGAGATATAGAAATAAAATCAGATGAAACGAATCAAATAAATATAAAATCAAATAAATCAAAATTTGTCTTAATGGGTATAGAAAAGAAAGAATATCCTGCATTACCTGAATTTCCCGAGGAAAATGTATTTACGGTAAAAAGTAATATTTTAGCTTCTATGCTTAAGAAAACAATATTTTCAGTATCTAAAGACAGTCAAAGATATGTTTTAAACGGAGTGTACTTCATAGCTGAAAAAGGATTATTAAAAGCTGTATCTACCGACGGGAGAAGATTGTCTTATATATTTAAGGAAGGAATAGATGAAAAAGTAAGCGGAAAAGCAATAATTCCTACAAAAGCAGCAAATGATATTTTAAGATTGGTTTCAAGTGATAATGTGGAAGATGTTAAAATAGGAATAACCGATAATTTAATGTCTATTTCGGTAGGAGATATAAATTTCCAAACGAAATTAATTGAAGGTGTTTTTCCTAATTATGAGCAGGTAATACCTAAAAAAACTGTTTCTGAAGTAAAATTAAAAGTTGCAGATACTATGTCTGCGGTAAAACAAATGGCATTACTTACGGGAGATAAATTATCTTCGGACAGATCATCTTCGATAAAATTCAGTTTTGAAAAAAATAAGATGATAGTTTCTGCAAATACTGTTGGTTTAGGTTCGGGAGAAACGGAAGTTGAGATAGATTATTCCGGTGATGTATTGGATATAAATTTTAATCCTAATTATATTAAGGATGTTTTACAAAATATAGAAGATGAAAATGTTTTATTTTCATATACCACATCACAAAATCCCGTTGTATTAAAGTCTGAAAAAGATTCTAATTACATTTGTGTAGTTATGCCTATGAGAGCATAATGGATTTAATAGAAGTATCTTCTTTATTACCGAAAATAAAAAAAAGTATAGGATTAGATGATAATTATTTTATTATTATATCCAGATGGCAGCAGGAGGTTGGAAATAATAAAGTAATTTTAAACGGTTTTAAAAACGGAACATTATTTGCAACAACTGTGTCGGCAGCATATTTAAATGATTTTAATTTAAGAAAAAGACAAATTATAAACAGACTTAATCAGTATTTGGGAAGTAAAGTAATAAAAAATATAAAGTGTGAAATTAAGTAGTAAAAGATATGGAGGAAGAAGTTAATGACTAACGAAGAACAAAATAAAGCTGCATCAAATTATGATGCTTCGAAAATTCAAGTATTGGAAGGTCTTGAAGCTGTCAGGAAAAGACCTGCCATGTATATCGGTTCAACATCGGAACAAGGACTTCATCATTTGGTTTATGAAACCGTAGATAACTCTATCGATGAAGTTTTGGCGGGATTTTGTAAAAATATCGATGTTACAATTCATCCTGATAACTCGATAACAGTATTGGATGACGGTAGAGGTATTCCTGTAGATCCTCATCCTAAATATAAAAATAAATCGGCACTTGAAGTTGTTATGACCGTTCTTCATGCCGGTGGAAAATTCGATAAAAATTCTTATAAAGTTTCCGGCGGTTTGCACGGTGTTGGTGTATCCTGCGTAAATGCTCTTTCAACAAAATTAGTAGTTGAAGTTTACAGAAACGGAAATATTTATAAACAAGAATATGCTAAAGGAAAACCTACAACAAAACTTGAAATTATAGGTAAAACCGAAGATAGAGGTACAAAGGTTACATTTTTACCTGATCCGGAAATATTCTCGGTTACAACATATTCTTTTGATACATTAGCTAACAGATTAAGAGAATTGGCTTTCTTAAATGCAGGTGCAAATATAACGATTATAGATGAAAGACAAGATAAAGAATATACTTTCCACTATGAAGGCGGTATAAAAAGTTTCGTATCTTATTTGAATACAAACAAACAAGTTATAAATAAAGAACCTATATATTTTGCAAAAAATAAAGATAATGTTGATGTTGAAGTTGCAATGCAATATAACGATTCTTATAACGAACAAATTCATACATTCGTTAACAACATTAACACAATTGAAGGCGGAACACATTTATCGGGTTTCCGTTCGGCATTAACAAGAGTTGTAAACGATTATATCAAGAAAAACGAATTATCAAAAAATAAAAATTTATCACTTTCCGGAGAAGATGTCAGAGAAGGTTTAACGGCAGTTATTTCCGTTAAAGTTCCTAATCCTCAATTTGAAGGACAGACAAAAACGAAGTTGGGAAATTCAGAAGTTGAAGGTATAGTAAAATCTTTGGTTGGTGATGCACTTGCAACATTCTTGGAAGAAAATCCCGGAATTGCAGGACAAATTTTGGAAAAATCCATCAATGCCGCAGAAGCAAGAGAAGCTGCAAGAAAAGCAAGAGAACTTACAAGAAGAAAAGGTGCTCTTGACTCGGCAGCTCTTCCCGGAAAACTTGCGGATTGTTCCGAAAAAGATCCTCAAAAAACAGAACTTTTCATAGTGGAAGGAAACTCTGCAGGAGGTTCTGCAAAGCAAGGCAGAAACAGAGCTTTCCAGGCAATACTTCCTTTAAGAGGTAAAATCTTGAATGTTGAAAAATCAAGATTAACAAAAATGTTAACCAACGAAGAAATTAAGACCATGATTACCGCAATCGGTGCAGGTATCGGTAAAGGTGAAGGTGAATTTAACATAGATAAAGTAAGATATCATAAAGTTGTTATTATGACCGATGCCGATGTCGACGGTGCACATATCAGAACACTTCTTTTAACATTCTTCTACAGACAAATGCCTCAACTTATAGATAACGGTTATGTTTATATTGCACAACCGCCTCTTTATAAAGTTAAAAAAGGTAAAAAAGAAATGTACTTACAAACCGAAGCCGAACTCGATAAATTTTTGTTCAAGCAAGGTTTGGACGGACAATCAATGATATTGTTAAAAGACGGTGAACAAATTGGTGATGTTATAGATCAAAAACAATTAACACAGATAGTAGATTCCATTGCAGAACTTGATAACCTTATAATAAAAATTACAAAGAAAGGTTTGAAATGGAGCGAATATCTTAAATTCAGAGAAGAAGGCAAAATGCCTATTTTCAGAGTTGTGGATCAAAATCAGGTAAGATATATTTATTCCGATAAAGAATGGAAAGAATTTAAAGCAGAACTTGCAGAAAGAAAAAAACAAATGCAACAGGAAAACGGCGAACTTCCTGTTGACGGTTTAACAGAAGATATATTGCCGGAATATAAGGAATTATGGGAATTACCGAGAATAAATATTTTAGCAAACAAACTTGAAAGTAAAGGATTACATTTACATCATTACGGAACTACTCATATAAGACCTGTTTACAGATTAAAAGGCGCAAATAACGATGTTCATGATTTAGCTTCAACAAATCAATTGATAGAACAAATAAGAGAATTGGGCAGAAAAGGTGCAACAATTCAAAGATATAAAGGTCTCGGTGAAATGAACCCTGAACAACTTTGGGAAACAACAATGGATCCTGCAAGAAGAAAAATGTTGCAGGTTAAACTTGAAGATGCAATTGAAACGGACAGAATATTTACAACACTTATGGGAGATAAAGTAGAAGCAAGAAGAGCATTTATTCAAGCTCATTCGTTGGATGTTACAAACTTGGATATCTAAAAGCAATTAGAAATTAGTAATTATAGAATTGAAATAAAATAAGAGGTTAATATAATGGCAGAAGATAAAGACATAAAAAACCAAGAAGAAAGCAAAGAACAAGATGCTGTTGTTGAAGCGGGAATTCTTCCTACGAATCTTCAAGATGAAATGAAAGCATCTTACATAGATTATGCAATGAGTGTTATTGTAGGTAGAGCATTGCCGGATGTAAGAGACGGTTTAAAACCTGTTCACAGAAGAATTTTGTATGCAATGAAAGAAATGGGTGTAAGAAGAAATACACCTTATAAAAAATCCGCAAGAATCGTGGGTGATGTGCTCGGTAAATATCATCCTCACGGAGATTCTTCGGTTTATGATGCACTCGTAAGAATGGTGCAGGACTTTTCTATGAGATATCCTCTTATAGACGGTCAGGGAAACTTCGGTAGTGTTGACGGTGATGATCCGGCAGCTATGAGGTACACCGAAGTAAGAATGGACTATATCGCAGATGAAATGCTTGCAGATATAGATAAAGATACAATAGATTATATTCCTAACTACGACGGTTCGTTACAGGAACCTTTAATACTTCCTACAAAGTTACCTGAACTTTTAATAAACGGTTCATCAGGTATTGCAGTAGGTATGGCAACAAACATTCCTACACACAATTTGTCTGAAGTTATAGACGGAACAATAGCTTTTATAGATGATCCTGAAATTTCAATTGCCGAAATAATGAAATATATTAAAGGTCCTGATTTTCCTACCGCAGGTTTAATTTTAGGTAAAGCCGGAATTAAAGATTATATGGAAACAGGTCGCGGTTCCGTAAAAATGAGAGCCAGAACCGAAATTGAAGAAATGAAAGGCGGAAGAGAAGCTATCATTATTACCGAACTTCCTTACCAAGTAAATAAAGCAATGCTTATTACTTCTATAGCAGGGCTTGTAAAAGATAAAAAAATAGACGGAATATCCGATTTAAGAGATGAAACCGACAGAGACGGTATGAGAGTTGTTATTGAGCTTAAGAGAGATGCTAATGCTCAGGTTGTATTGAACCAATTGTTTAAACATACACAAATGCAAACAAGTTTCGGTGTTATAATGCTTGCACTTGTTAACAATAAACCGAAAGTTTTAAATATTAAAGAAATGCTTTACCATTATGTAGAGCACAGGAAAATTATTGTTGTAAGAAGAACAAAATTTGAACTTAAAAAAGCGGAAGCAAGAGCTCATATTTTGGAAGGTTTAAAAATTGCAATTGATAATTTGGATGCCGTTGTTAAAACTATCAGACAATCCCCCGATACCGATACTGCAAGAATTAACTTGATGGAAAAATTCAGATTGTCCAAACTTCAAGCACAGGCAATTCTTGATATGAAATTGCAACAATTGACCGGTCTTGAAAGAAAGAAAATAGATGAAGAATATATTGAAGTTATTAAAAATATTGAAAAATTAAAATCTATTTTGGAAGATCCTAAAAAAGTTTTGGCAATAATTAAAGATGAATTGAAAGAATTAAAAGAAGAATACGGTGATAAGAGAAGAACACAACTTGCACCTGATGCCGAAGATTTCAATATTGAAGATTTAATTCAGGAAGAAGAAGTTGTAGTTACCGTATCAAATGCAGGATACATCAAGAGAATTCCTGTAGATACATACAGAGTTCAGGCAAGAGGCGGTAGAGGTGTTGCAGCCATGACAACAAAAGAAGATGATTTTGTCGCAAAGATGTTTGTAACATCAACACATGCTTACTTGTTATCGTTTACTACAAGAGGAAGATTGTATTGGTCCAGAGTATACGAAATTCCTGAAGGAACGAGAACATCAAAAGGAAAAGCTATAGTTAATATCATTCAGTTATCAAGTCCGGATGAAAAAATTACGGCTTCAATTCCTATAAGATCGTTTGATCCTAAAGAAATAAAAGACGAATATTTATTAATGTGCACAAGAAAAGGAACGATAAAGAAAATTGCATTGTCCGAATTTGCTAACCCGAGAAAAGGCGGAATTATAGCAATAAAATTGGAAGACGGCGATATATTGATGGATGTTAAGAAAATAGAAAAGAATCCTGAAGTTGTTATTGCTACAAAAAGAGGTATAGCAATAAGGTTCAAAGAACAGGATGTAAGAGCAATAGGCAGAGCAGGACAAGGTGTAAGAGGTATATCACTTGAAAAAGATGATGAAGTTATAGGTATGGAAGTATTTTCACCTGAAGATGTTTTCTTGTCCGTAGCGGAAAACGGTTACGGTAAGAGAACGGAAGTCGGTAAATACAGACTTCAAAAGAGAGGCGGTAAGGGTGTTATAAATATGCAAACTTCCGAAAGAAACGGTAATGTTATTTATATCGGAAAAGCCAATGACGGTCAGGTAATGCTAATAACCGAACACGGTATAGCAATAAGAAGTAAGGTAGATAAAATTTCCGTTATAGGCAGAAACACACAAGGTGTAAGACTTGTAAGACTTGAAGAAGGTGACAAAGTAGCATCTGTTGCTACCGTTGCGGAAAGTTTGGATGACGAAAAAGAAAATGATTCAAATGAAACCGGAGCTGCAACAGAAACTAAAAAAGATGAATAATTTTAATATAAAAATTATCATTAAATAAAAAATAAAGAGGACTCTTTTACAAACAAAGAGTCCTCTTTTATAATTTGAAGGTTAAAATAAAATGATAGAATATATAAAAAACAATGAAAATTTGTTGGCAATAATTGTAAGAAATAATTATAAACAAGAAGGTTTAAAATTTTTTACATCCGAGACGAATACTCAACAAATAGGTTGTGTAGGGCATCCCAAAGGAACGGTTTGTCAGGCACATATACATAATAAAGTTAAAAGAGAAGTTTATTATACGAGTGAAACATTAATTATAAAAGAAGGTAAAGTAAGAGCCGATATTTATGATAATGAGAAGAATTATTTGGAAAGTAAAATTTTGGAAAAAGGCGATGTAATACTTTTTGTTGACGGCGGACACGGCTTTAATTTTTTGGAAGATACTCAGATGGTTGAAATTAAACAAGGTCCTTATTTGAGTGTAAATGATAAAGTAAGATTTGAAGGTATTAAAGAAGATAAAGTGGTAATAAAAAATGGAAAATAAGTTTATTCCCGTATGTAATGCATATTTAAACGGTAACGAAAAAAAATATTTGTTGGATTGCATAAATACGGGTTGGATATCTTCGGCAGGTAAATATGTGAAAGAATTTGAGCAAGCATTTGCAAAATATTGCGGTTGTAAGTATGCCGTTGCAGTCTCAAACGGAACAGCCGCTTTACATATTGCTCTTGTTACTTTGGGGATAAAAAAAGGAGACGAAGTTATAGTTCCTTCTTTTACAATGATAGCATGTGCATTTGCGATATGTTATACAGGTGCAAAGCCTGTTTTTGTAGATGTAAATGAGGACACTTGGACTATAGATGTAACTAAAATAGAAGAAAAAATAACATCAAAAACAAAAGCAATAATGCCCGTTCATATTTTCGGGAATCCTTGTGATATGACGGCAATAAAGAAAATTGCACAAAAGTATAAACTTCATATTGTTGAAGATTGTGCCGAAGCACACGGGGCGGAGTACAAAAATAAAAAAGCAGGCAGTTTTTCTTCGATTTCGGCATTCAGTTTTTTTGCAAACAAAAATTTAACTACGGGTGAAGGCGGAATAGCAGTTACAAACAATAAAAAATATTATGATAAACTTAAATATTACAGAAATATGTGTTATCCGTTAAATAAGCCGAGAACTTATGAACATGCGGATATAGGTTTTAATTACAGAATAACAAATATGCAGGGAGCAGTAGGTCTTGCTCAGGTTGAAAAAGCGGATTATTACAGAAATTTAAGAATAAAAAATAATAATTTATACAGAACATATCTTAAAAATGTTCCGGGAATAACATTCCAACAAATTCAAAAAAGCGGTTTAAATGTTGCATGGATGAATGCAATTTTAATAGATAAAGAAAAATATGGCAAAACCAAAGAGCAATTAATAAAATATTTAAAAGATAAAGGTATAGATACAAGATTACTTTTCACCGGTCTTCATAAACAGGAATGTTTAAGAAAGTACGGTTGTAATATGAGCGGCCAATATAAAAATACCGAAAAGTTAACAAAGCAAGGTTTGTATCTTCCGTCATCTTCAGATTTAAAAAAATCCGATATAAAATATATTTGTAATTTAATAGAACAATTTGCAAAATAAAATGCTTTACTAACAATGTTTTATTTTGTAAAATTTTTCAGTTGGCTAAAAAAGTAATTTGTCAGGGTAGTATAATGATTAGAGCAATCTATATAAACAATTCCGTATGCAAAACGGAAGACGAAATAGAAAAAATAAATAAAGTATATAATACAAACCCTTCATTATTATGGGTGGATATTACACTTGAAAAGGGTGATTTGTCTACCGATGAAATTGCTCTTCTGACCGATACATTCAAATTTCACGAACTTTCCGTTGAGGACTGTTTGTTTCCTTTGTATAACCCTAAAGTTGAAGAGTTTGATAACTATTTGTTTGTAAACACTCACGGTATAAGATTAAAAACAATGAATTTGGCGGAATTTGATGAGTCCATGTATGAGTTGGATATCTTCTTGTCAAAAAATTTGATAGTTACCGCACATACCGACGAATTGGAATTTTTAGACAGCTTAATGCATAAAGCAAAATTAAAACCTCAAGTAGAGTTGAAAAGCATGGAAACATTGCTTTATAAAATTTTGTCGAAAGTAGTTGATAATCTTGAACATACTATGGAAAAAATAAGCGACAAGATAGATTTGCTTGAAGATAAGGTTTTGGAAGATCCTCATCCGGACATTATGGAACAAATTCTTGATTTAAAAAAAGTTTTGCTTTCCATGAGAAAAATTGCCGATCCGCAAAAAAATGTTTATTCTTTCTTTTCAAGAGAAAACAACGAATATATAAGAGATTCTTATTCCGCATATTTCAGAGATATTACCGATCAGCTTAACAGTTTAAACAAAACAATAAACTACAATTCACAGATGATAAGCTCTCTCATTGCAATTTATATGTCATCTGTAACATTAAAATTAAATGAAACAATGAAGTTCTTAAGTATAATAGCAACAATCTTTTTGCCGGTTCTTATATTTGCAAGTTATTACGGTATGAATGTTGCTTTCCCGGAAATAAAAATTCTCGGTGAAACGGGAACTTGGTTTTTTGCGATATTCCTGATACTTCTTTCAACATTGGGAATTGTTTTTTATATGAAAAGAAAAAAATGGTTTTAGTTGTTGTCTGATGGAATAAATGAAATCAAAAATAATCATTTCGTATAAAATAAAATCGGTTTTAAATTTATAATTTTCTTATTGAAAAAAAAGGATTTTTGCATTATTCTTTTTATTAGCGATATAAATTTGGGGGATTAAAATGAAATTTAATAAAACTTTGCTTTTTATTGTATGTATTTTAGCAATCTCAATAAATGTTTTTGCTGCAAAAAAAGAAGTAAAAACAAAAGTAAAACCCATAGTTCCGATTAATTTTTACAACGAGGGTACGGAAGAAGTTGTTGATTATGAAAAGTATGGTATTTTTGAAAATGTGGATACAAACAAGTATAAGTACAAACCTACGGATTTTAAGGGCTTAAAGAAAGCTTCCGGTGAAGGTATTTATCCTAATATTGCAGATGTGTACAAAAATCAAGAGTATAAAGAATTTAAAAGAGAAGGAAAACTTGAAGGCGATAAATGGGACTTTGTTAATACGGTAAATGCCAATTTGAATTATTATAAATGGGCAACTGCACAGGAAGATCCCGGTGTAAGACAATATTATGTTGCATTGGCACTTGAAAATGCAGGTTATTATGCAAGAGCCGTAAAAGCATATTATGCTTTAATTGTGTTTTTCCCGAGAACCGTCGGTATAACTTTTTGGAAAACTCCATGGTATGTTGCACCCGTTGCTGTAGAAAAAATTAAGTATCTTACAAGAGAACATCCTGAAATCGGTTTGAAATTGGAAGGTGCTTATGTTGATGTTATCAACAGATTTGATGACGATAAACATAATGATGATTTTGTTGTAAATCCGGGAAAACTTGTTAAAGCAAAAGCAAAAGATTGGAAAGTAAAACCGGTTAATTTGAAGAAAGTGGGAATAAAGAAAACTGTAGGAAAAGGTAATGTTAAGTTGGTTGAATACAATAATAAACATTATCAACTTTTTGTAGATGATAAACCTTTCATAGTAAGAGGAATATGTTATTCTCCAAACCCGGTAGGAACTTCACCTGATAACGGAACTTTAAATGCTTCAAGAGATTGGATGTTTGCAGATTATAACGATAACGGTATTGTTGACGGACCTTATGAATCCTGGGTAGATAACAATAATAATGATATAAAAGATGCGGATGATAAAATTGTCGGAGATTTCCAATTAATGAAAGATATGGGTATAAATACATTGAGATTGTATCATTATCCTAATTTCAATAAACAATTGTTAAAAGAAGGTTATGAAAAATACGGTTTTATGTATATGATAGGAAACTTCATCGGTATGTATTGTACGGATTCCGGAGCAGAGTGGTTTCAGGGAACCGATTATACAAATGAAGAGCAATGTCAAAGAATGTTGGCAAGTGTAGAAAAAATGGTAAATGAGTATAAAGATGAACCGTATGTTTTAATGTGGGTTTTAGGTAACGAAAACAATTACGGAACGGTTGGAGTTGTAGGTGTTAGTGCAGGTACAGGATGTAATGTAAGAAAAGATATTGCCGCATATTATCAATTTGTAAACAGATGTGCCAAGAGAATAAAAGAGTTGGATCCGCAACAAAGACCTGTAGCAATATGTAACGGTGATACTTTATTTATGGATATATGTGCACAAAATGCTCCCGAACTTGATATTTACGGTGCGAATGCATATAGAGGAAGAGAAGGTTTTGGTACATTATGGAAAGATGTTATGAAATTATATGAAAGACCTGTAGTTGTTACCGAATACGGTTGTCCGGCATTCAGTAAAATGTATAACAGAGAAGATAATGAGAAACATCAAGCCCTTTATCATGAAGGAAGTATAAAAAATATACAGGAAAATGTTGCGGGTTACGGTGTTGGAAATGCTTTAGGCGGAATAATATTTGAGTTTACGGACGAATGGTGGAAAGCGGGACCTCCTCCGGAATACGATCCTTATTTCCATGATGAAACAGGACAATGGATGGGACCTTTTATAGACGGTTGGGGATACGAAGAGTGGTTCGGTCTTGTTGGTGTAGGTGACGGAAAAGATACCCCGTTTAAAAGACAATTGAGAAAAGCATATTTTGCAATTATGGACTTGTGGAAAAAATATAAAATAAAATAAAACTGTTACTTTTTATATCAGCATACTATCTAAATAATGATAATATGCTGATATTTTTTGTAAACTTTATTATTTTTAAGTAAAATATACGAATTATGAAAAATATAAAACTTTTTACAATACTAACTTTAATATTTGTTTTTATATCTTCCGTTGTTTATGCAAAACCTTCAAACGTGAGAGTTGTAAAAAATTCCAGAGATGTTTGGAAATTATTGGTAAATAATAAACCTTATTTGGTTAAAGGTTTGGAATATTCCGCAGATATCGTAGGTAAAGGTTCTCCCGAGGTAAACAGTTGGATGTGGTCCGATCTTAACAATAACGGTAAAATTGACGGACCTTATGATTCATGGATAGATTTTAACAGAAATAATTTTCAGGACGATATAGAAAATTCCGTGGGTGATTTTGCTCTTATGAAAGCTATGGGTTGCAATACAATAAGAATATATCACGGAGAAAATGTTAATAAAGAACTTTTAAGAGAATTATACAGAAAATATAAGATAATGGTTATAATGGGCAATTATTTGGGTGCATATACGAAAGGCAGCGGTGCCGACTGGAGTACGGGTACGGATTATTTGGATAAAACCCAAAAAAAGAATATGTTGGAAAACGTGAAAAAGATGGTAGAAGAACATAAAAATGAACCGTATGTTTTAATGTGGATGTTAGGAAATGAAAACGATTCCGCAGGTTCTACTCTTAATTCTACAAAAACAAATACAAATGCAACAAAATATCCTAAAGAATATGCTCAATTTGTTGAAGAAACATGTAAACTGATAATGAAACTTGATTCAAATCATCCTATAGGGGTTTGTAATGCAACAACAAAGTTTTTGAAGTATTACAAAAGATACGCCCCCGATGTTGATATTTTCGGTATAAATCAATATACGGGACCTTACGGTTTTGGAACATTGTGGAGCAGAGTAAAACAAGAATTTGACAAACCTGTTCTTATTACGGAATACGGATGTGATGCTTATAATTCTAAGAAAAATATTACATGTGAAGAATATCAGGCAAAATATCACAGAGCAGCTTGGAAAAATATAGAAAATAACAGTTACTGGGGTGAAGGTGTCGGTAACAGTATCGGCGGTGTTGTTTATTGTTGGATGGACAAATGGTGGTTGTCAGGTTCTTCAAAAGAACATGATACAAAATTAGGTGCATGGAAAGGTTCAACAATAGACGGTCTTTTTAATGATGAATGGCTTGGTGTTTGTTCTCAGGGAAAAGGTAAAAAAAGCCCCTTTTTAAGACAATTAAGAAATGTTTATTATTTATATCAACAAGAGTTGTGGGATTGGGATCCTGCAACATTTTAATAGTTATTTGATTCCATTATCAATTTTTCGAAATAACACAAATTAAAACCTAACTTTTGACCATCGTCCATTTTGTTATATAAATTGTCTCTTAATTTACAATAATTGTCACTTTTATCCATCTCTATTGCTTTTATATAATCGGTTAAAGCATTTATATAATTACCCATAATTTCTTCTGTTTTTCCCCTTAAGGCATACACATCGGCATGTTCTTGTATATCCAAAGATTCTGTATAATCTTCAAGGGCACCTCTATAATTTTTTAATATAAAACGGATGTTACCCATATCTGCTTTTGCATAGTCCGGACTTAATAATTTGTCATACAATTTTGATCTTACCAAATAATAAGATCTTTTCGGTTCCAAAAGAATTGCATTATTATAATCGGTTAAAGCACCTTCATAGTCCTTAAGAGTTTCTTTTATTTGTCCTCTTAATACATATACATCGGGATTTTGTTTTATTTCTATTGATTTGGTTAAATTTTTTATTGCATTATCGTATTCTTCCAGGAAAAAATATGTTTGTCCCAAGCCCATATAGTAAGTTGCATCCGCTCTGATTTCGCACAATTTTTTATAATCGGTTAAAGCGCCTTTATAATCTTTAATAACAATTCTTGCTTTTGCTCTGTTTAATCGTGCAGGTTCCATTTCTTTCATTTCCAATGCTTTTGTAAAGTCGAGAATTGCACTGCCGGTTAAAGATCTGCTGGTTACTATTTTAATATTTCCTTCTTCCGCTTTTGCAAGTGCTTCAAAACCGGAATTTTTATATAGATTCCATCTTTTTAAATATAAATTTTTTAAAATTTGTCTTGAATGAAAATCGTTATTTTGTTTTTCCAAATCTATGGCTTTGGTATAATCGCTGGTTGCAGATATGAAATTTTTAAATATTTCTTCAATTTCGGCTCGTTGAGCATAGGCATCGGAAGTTTCGTTTAACTCCAATGCTTTCGTGTAATATTTAAGAGCTTCTTTATAATTTTTCAGTTGATATTTTGCAAATGCCAAATTCTGATATAAAGAATAATCTTGATATTTTTTCAATATTGAATTTGTTTCATTTACGACTTTAAGATAGTTCTTTAATTTAAAAAGAACTTCCATTTTTTTTGCAAAGTTTTCAACATCAAATTCAATTTTTAATGCTTTTGTATAAGAATCTACGGCATCCAAATAATTTTTTGTTTTGTCCTGCATATCTGCTATTTTTAAATAAATGTCTTTATCTTTTTTTATTTTTGAGGCTTTGATGTAATTTTCCAATGCATCGTTATATTTTGAAAGTTCCGAATTTTGAATATCCGCGATTTTTATATACAGGTCGGGATTGTGCTTTGATAAATTTAAAGCTTTGTTATAATCGTCTATAGCACCTGCAAAATCCAAATTCTTATATTTTGCATTTCCTCTCAATTCGTAAATATCGGCTGTCTCTTCTTGCCCTAAAGCCAAAGTATAACTTATGATTGCATCATTAAATTTTTCGTTAATCATAAATATTTTGGCTCTGTCAAGTTCTTCCAATTTTTTTTGTTCGGTTAAATCGTATATTTTAGCTCTTAATTTATAATAGAACTCGCTTTCTTCCATGGAAATGGCTTTTGTGTAATCTTGTTCGGCAAGTTTAAAATCTTTAAGTATTTGATAAGTTTGTCCTCTCAGGGCATACAGGTAAGCGGACGGAGTTAATTCTAATGCTTTTGAAAAATCTTCAATGGCTTTGTTGTATTCTTTAAGTTCAAAATATACTTCCCCTCTTAGAGCATAAGTATAAGCATTTTCTTTGAATGTAAGTGCATTTGAAAAAGCGGTAATGGCATTTTCGTAATTTTTTAACAGCAGTTCGGTTTTTCCGAGTTCTATATAAGCCGTCTCAGTTTCTTTTATTTCTATAGAACTTAAAAAATCGTTTAATGCACTTTTATAGTTTTCCGCTTGAAATTTTGCTTTACCTCTTGAAGTATAAATTATTTCGGACTTATCTTCTTTTAAGGCATTGGTGTATTCGGTTATTGCTTTATCGTAATCGCACATATTAAAAAAATCATCTGCAATTTTAATGTAATCATTGTCTTCTAAATCCGCGAATGTAAAACAATAACAAAACAAAAAACAAATAATAAGTAGTGTCTTTTTAATAGTCAAAAATTTTCCGGTACACATATATAATAAGTATATTGAAAAATCAAGAAAAATTCAACACAAATCCCATATATTTTACAATAATTTAACAAAATTTGTAATACCAACGAAAAACATTATAAATTATCAAATATTTTTTATGTTTTTTCCTTGCACAATAACTGTTAAATTATATAGAATATGATATTATGAAAAATTATAAACTTTTATCAGGAAATGAGGCTCTTGCACAAGGAGCTTACGAAGCAGGACTAAAATTTGCAGCTTCCTATCCGGGAACACCTGCAACAGACATTTTGGAGTATTTGGCACAGTTTAAAGAAGTAGATGCACAATGGTCAATAAACGAAAAAGTAGCTTTTGAAGTATCTTTGGGAGCTGCTTTCGCCGGAGTAAGGTCAATTTATTCGTCGAAACATGTGGGAGTAAATGTTGCGATGGACCCTCTAATGACGGCAACATATTCGGGAATTAATGCTGGTTTTGTTATTGTTACCGGCGATGATCCGGGAATGCACTCGTCTCAAAACGAGCAGGATAACAGACTTGTTGCAAAGTTTGCAAAAATTCCGTTACTTGAACCTTCTTCTCCGCAGGAAGCAAAAAAATTAATAAAACTTGCTTACGAAATAAGCGAAAAATTCGATACTCCTGTTTTGTTTAGAATGACGACAAGAGTTGCTCATACTAAAGAAACGGTTGAAATAGGCGAAAGAGTTGAAGTTGCCGATAAACCTTTCGAAAAAAATCCTAGAAAATATGTTATGGTTCCGGCAAATGCTTACAAGAAACATATAGATTTGGAAGAAAAATTGTTGAAAATGCAGGAATTTTCCGACAATTTAGAGGAAAATTTCATTGAAATAAAAGATAAAAAATTGGGTATAGTTACGGACAGTGTTTCATATATGTACGTTAAAGAAGTATATCCGAATGCTTCCGTATTAAAACTTTCTATGCCGTTTCCTTTCCCGGACAAAAAAATAAAAGAGTTTTGTTCTCAAGTGGAAAAAGTTGTTGTTGTTGAAGAGAGTGAACCTTTTATAGAAGAACATCTTTTACAGATGGGAATAAAATGTCAGGGAAAACATTATACGTACAGAGTAGGGGAACTTAATCCGGAATCTGTTAGAGATATAGTTGAAGGTAAACCTAAAACCTCATATCCTCAAGCAGGAAGAAAACCGGTTTTGTGTCCGGGATGTCCTCACAGAGCAACATTTGTTGCTTTAAGAAAAACCAAAGTTGTTGTTGCCGGTGATATCGGTTGTTATACTCTCGGTGCAACACCTCCGTTATCCGCACTTCATACAACGGTTTGTATGGGTTCAAGTGTAACGATAATGAGCAGTTTAACGAAAATTTTAGGTAAAGATAAAGCAGTTGCCGTAATAGGTGATTCAACATTCTGTCATTCAGGTATAGAAGGACTTGTTAATTGTGCATACAATAAAACTAAAGGTGTAATAATTATTCTCGATAACGGAACAACTGCAATGACAGGCGCACAACCTAACCCTGCAACAGGTGTTACCGCCAAAGGTGAACAAACAAAGAGACTCGATTTGGTTACTTTGTGTAAAGCTTGCGGTGCGGACAATGTTGAAGTTATCGGCGACAGTTCAGCCGTAATAGAATCTAAAATAAAAGAATATACCGCAAAAGACGAACTTTCCGTATTGATAGTTAGAATAGGTCTTTGCAAGATGATAGACAGATCAAAGAAACCTGCACCTAAATTTTATGCGGATAAATGTAAAAAATGTTATATGTGTGTAAGCGTGGATTGCCCTGCAATATTTAAAGATGAGAACGGAAACATAAAATTAAATGTAAACTTATGTGCAGGTTGCAACGTTTGTGTACAACAATGTAAATTTTCTGCCCTAACGGCAGAAAATTAGAGGGCTGGAAGTATAGAGGAATAGAAGTATAGAAACAACAACATTAAAAAACAAAATGTGTAGTTTCCATACATCCATACCTCCATACATCTATACATCAAAATCGCTTTGCGATTTTTTAAGGAGTTAACAATGGATACAATAAATATTTTATTTTGCGGAACGGGCGGGCAGGGAATATTAACAGCTGCGGAAATAGTTGGGCTTGCCGCAATGTATGACGGGCACCATGTAAAAAAATCCGAAGTTCACGGTATGGCACAAAGAGGCGGTTCCGTTGAATCTCATTTGAGGTTCGGTAAAGAAGTTTTTTCCCCGATAATAGAATGCGGTAAAGCGGATTTTTTACTTTCTTTTGAAAAAGGCGAACATGAAAGAATGAAATTTATGTTAAAAAAAGACGGTGTGGATTTGTTTGAAGATTTTGTTAAAGGACAGGAAAAAATAACAAATCCCAAATTTTTAAATACATATATGTTGGGAGTATTATCAAAACATCTTGGAATTTCACAAGAAAGTTGGCAAAAGGCATTAAAAGCGGTAATAAAGCCGCAGTTTGTAGAAAAAAATATTGAAGTTTTTAACGAAGCAAAAAAATAGTTTAATAGTTAAAAAGTTTGTTATTGCGGACGTGATCCGCAATCTATATAAAATAAAAAATCACTTTGTGATTTTACCGCTTTTAGAGATTTACAAGTTTGAGATGAACCGAAGTATTTAACGACTGCAGTGTGCTTAAAAAAGCATAAGCAATGGCACATAAAGGAGTTAAATACAAAGGTGTAAGCCAAAATTGTAAATTGATATAAGTAGTTAAGGAGTAAATATGATTTACAATGAAGAAATTGAATGTGCGAGTAGAGAAAATTTAAAAAACTTGCAATCGGAAAGGTTAGTAAAAGTTGTAAAATACATCTATGATAATTCGCCTGTGTATAAACAAAAGTTCGATAAGTTGGGAATAGTACCAACGGACATTAAATCTATTGATGATATTACAAAATTGCCGTTCACACCGAAAGAAGATTTAAGAGATTCTTATCCGTTCGGACTTTTTTCAACGGATATTAAGAATGTTGCGGAAATTCATGTGTCGAGCGGAACAACGGGTAACCCTACGGTTGTAGGTTATACAAAAAGAGACCTTAACCTTTGGGCAAATGTTGCTGCCCGTTCTATTGCCTGTGCAGGCGGTAAAAAGGGAGATATAATTCAAATTTCTTACGGATATGGTTTATTTACCGGTGGGCTTGGGCTTCATTACGGAGCATTAAGGCTTGGTGCAACAATTATTCCTGCTGCAACAGGACAAACAAAAAGACAAATAAAATTAATGCAGGATTTTAAGCCGAGAATTGTGGCTTGTACTCCAAGTTATATTTTGTATTTGGCAGAAGAAATGAAAGCATTGGGAGTAGACCCGAAAACATCAAGTTGGGAAGTGGGAATATTCGGTTCCGAGCCATGGAGTATCGCTATGAGAGATACTATAGACAAAACTTTAAATATGACGGCAACCGATATTTACGGACTTTCCGAAATTTGTGGTCCGGGAGTTGCACAAGAATGTACTTACAGAGAAGGTCTTCATATTTGGTCTGATTTGTTTTATCCTGAAATAATAGACCCTGTAACAAATCAACCTGTTCCGGAAGGACAATCCGGTGAGCTTGTAATTACGACATTAACAAAACAGGCAATTCCTTTAATAAGATACAGAACAAGAGATATAGTTTCAATTACTTACGAAACATGCAAATGCGGAAGAACGGTTCCCAGACTTAGCAAAATAAAAGGCAGAACGGACGATATGATAGTTGTTAGAGGAATAAATGTGTTCCCTACACAAATAGAACATGCTTTATTGCAAGTTGACGGTGCTTTACCGAACTATCAATTGATAGTTGACAGAGAAGAAAATTCTTTAGATAAACTTGAAGTTCTTGTTGAGGTTGATGAAAAAGTATTTACCGATGAATTAAAAGCAATGGAAAATTTAAAAGCTACAATTAAAAAAGCTATAGATTCTACGGTAGGACTTGGTGTTAATGTTAGATTAGTTGAACCAAAAACTCTTGCAAGAACGGAAGGAAAATCTAAAAGAGTTATAGATAAGAGACACTTACATTAATTTTTTTGCAAAGCAAAATTTGATGTATAGAAAATTACCAAATGCAATTCTTAAAGAGGTTTAATGAATTTTAAAGGTTATTTAAATGAATTAAAGCTCGTAATTAAAGAATATTATATTTTAATAATTGGTTTTATTGTTCTTTCTATAATTTTAAGATTTATATCAATTCCTTTTTTATCACTTTTATTAATGTTAATTTTGGTATTTTATATATCAAAAACAGAAGAGTATAAAAACGGAAGTTTGTTAGGAAAAATATTTCAGTTTATTTTGTTTTTTATATTTTTATGTGTGTTTGTATTGTTATTTTCCGTTCCTTCAATATTGTTTTTGTTGGGACACGAAAATGTTTCAACAATTGAAGAAATTATAAATTCACCGTTAATAAAAAATTTTATTACGGCAGGTGCTTATATATCTATGATTTTTATTTTTGCACCGTATAGAATTGTTGATGCAAATGTAAATGTTTTTAAGGCAATAGCTTATTCTTGTTCGGTTATAATTAACAATTTTGTTCTTTTTCTTTTAATAGTTCTTTCTGTAGTAATACTTGATTTGTTAGCGATAAAAGTCAGTAATTCGGATTATTATGTGTTTTTGTTACAAATTATTTTAACGGTTGCACTATATAAATTAAATGTAAAACAAAGTTTAATAAAAGGAGATAAGAAATGAAAACAATTGAACAAATATCTATTTTTATTGAAAATACAAAAGGAAGATTGGCAGAAGTTTGCGGATTGTTGGGAGAGAAGAATATAAATATAAAAGCCCTTACAATCGCAGAAAGTCCCGAATTTGGAATTTTAAGAGTTGTATTGGATAATGCTTCACAAGCAAAAAGTGTTCTTAAAGAGCAAGGTTTTATTGCAACATCCGCACAAGTTGTTGCCGTTGAGGTTTCAGATACCCCCGGCGGACTTGCAAAGGCACTGAAAATTTTAGCAGATAATGATATAAATCTTGAATACATGTACGGTTTTGTAGAAAAAACCAGTGAAAAGGCCTTGATGGTATTTAAGCTTGATAATGTAGAAAAGGCAATAGATGTTTTACAAAAGAATAATATTTCTATTGTAGATGATAAGGTTGCTTTGGGTATTTAGTATTACAAGATTTGATAAACAGAGTGATTGGAAATTGAAGATTAAAGATTTTAAAAAATATAAAGCGGTATTATTTGATATGGACGGAGTTATTGTTGACTCCATGCCATATCATTTTATTTCTTGGTTTGAAACATTGAAGAAATATAAAGTTACGGTTTCCCCTTTTGACATTTATGAAAAAGAAGGTGAAAAATGTGAAGTTTGTGTTGAGAGATTTTTTAAGAGAGATAAAATTCAATGTGACAATAAAGTTATAGCCGAAGTTTTGAAATTAAGAGATAAATTATATAAAAAATATTTTAAAGTTCATTTATTTGCAGATATTGAGGCGGTTTTAAATAAATTAAAAGAAAAAGGATTTCTTTTGGCAATAGTTACAGGTTCAAACAGAGAAAAAGTAAAATCTATGTTGCCTAAAAAAATCATATCCAATTTCGATGTAATAATTGCTGCCGATATGATAAAAAGAGGGAAACCTCATCCCGATTCATATCTAACCGCAGCAAAACAATTAAAAGTTAAGCCGGAAGAATGTATAGTTGTGGAAAATGCTCCTTATGGTATAAAAGCGGCAAAAACCGCAAAAATGTTTTGTGTTGCAGTTACGACAAGTTTACCTGCACAATACTTAAAACAAGCGGATATTGTTTGTAAAAAAGTTAGTGATATTTTATAGGATATATTATAATGAAATGTTCTGAAATATCATTATCTGTAATAATGCCTATTTATAATGAAGAAGATGATATAGTGATTGCTATAGAGCAAACAATATCGGAGTTCAATAATTTTAAAAAAGCAGAATTAATAGTTATCAACGATGGCAGTGATGATGATACAAATAAAAAACTTATTGATTTATCAATAAAATATTTAAATTTAACAGTATTAGAATATAATAGAAATGAAGGTTTGGCAAAATCATTGAAATATTGTTTTTTAAATGTTTTAAACGATTATATTTTATTTGATTCTGCAGATTTCCCATTAAACTCAAAAGATATTTGTAATATAATTGAACAAAAAGCCCCGTTTGATTTATTGGTATTGGAAAGAAAAGGATTTTCAGAATTTTCAAATTGGAGAATATTTGTTTCTGTTTTCAATAGGGTACTTTTGCATATATTTTTTCCATTAGCATTAATAGAGATAGCAGATTGTAATTATGCTTTTATTATAAAAAAAGAAGTATTAAAAAAAGTATTTCCAAAAACAATAAATTCTAATTTTATAGAAACGGAAATAATATTAAGAGCAAAATATTTAAAATATAATATTAAAACAATAGAAACTAAGTATAAAAAAATAAAATCAGATAAAAAATATTTTAAAAGAATACGAAATATCATTTATTCATTAAAAGATCTGATTAGTTTTAGAATATATAGTATTCTATTGATATTAAGTATCAAAAAATAATAATTAATGTTTCACATGAAACAAATAATTAACTTATCAAAAAATAAGAATGACTAAAATATTATTAGTTAATCCCCCCATATATGATTTTGCTGCTTATGACTTATGGGCTAAACCTTTAGGTCTTTTATATTTATCTTCAATATTAAAGCAACAAAATACAGATATACAATTTTTTGATTATATGGATAGAAATTATCCTGATATACCAAAGCAAGAATCAAACAAGTACGGATGCGGTCATTATATTCAACAAGAAATAACAAAACCAAAGGTTATAAGTAATATTAAAAGAAAATATCATAGATTTGGTATTCCGGAAGATATAGCAGAAAAATTTTTTCAAAATACAGAAAAACCGGATATTATAATATTAGGTTCAATAATGACATATTGGTATTTAGGGGTAGTAGAAGTATCAAAATTGCTTAAACAAATATTTCCGGATATTCCTATTATACTTAGCGGTATTTATGCCACATTATGTAACGAGCATGCAAGAAAAATAAAAACTATAGATGAAGTGATTATCGGTTCATTTGATAATTTTAACCCTGTATTTAAAAAGTATAATATAAATGTTACATTAAACTCAAATTTTGCAAATTTTCCCCTGCCGGATTATTCATTTTATAAAAATAAAGAATATATTGTACTTAAAACAAGTATAGGTTGTCCGTTTAAATGTGATTATTGTGCACAGTATATATTAAACAATAATACATATACTATAAAAAATCCGTTAACAATAAAAGAGGAAATATGTAAGTTAACTGAAGAAAATGTGAAAAATATAGCATTTTACGATGATGCTTTAATATTTAATTCAAATAAATTAATAAAAGTATTATTAAAAGAATTGCAAAAAGACGGTAAAATTTTTTATTTTCACACCCCTAACGGACTACATGCAAGATTTTTAGATGAAGAACTTGCTGAATTAATGTTTAATGCTAAATTTGTTCAACCGAGATTTAGTTTGGAAACATCTAACAGCCAAGAACAAAAGAACAGTAATAATAAAGTTAGTAATATGGAATATGAAAGAACGATAAAGTATTTAAATAAAGCGGGATATAAACAGGGAGAATATATAACTTATCTTTTAATAGGTATGCCCGGACAAAATATAGAAAATATTAGGGAATCTATAAAATATGTTCATGATTTGGGTTCAAGAATATCGTTATCTGAATATAGTCCGATACCATATACTAAAGATTGGCAAAATTTACCTGATGAACTAAAGCAAGATCCCCTCACCCAAAATAATACTTATTTTATGACTTTGAATAAAGATTATGATAAGCTTGTTAAGTTGAAAGAATTTGCGAAGCAGTTAAATAAAAAATTACAACCTTAGTATATCGACTTTAATATTTTGGCTATAATATTGCAACTAACTCAATCGAGTACACCCTTACGGGAAACATCAGTACACTTACTTAATTATCTCTCAAAATCTTAAAGTCTCTAACGACAAAAGACAACGATAAATACTTTGTTATAATTTAAAATCTGAAAAAGCCTTTGGAAGCTAAGAATATGGAAGTTATATTTTAGTAGTTAATTATAAATTATACGTTGTTGTTTTGTTTCACATGAAACATTTTTAGATTAGGATAAATTATGCATTATGTTAAAGTAAAAAGTATATTATCTGCCAAAAACGGGATGAACCTTTATAGAGGTTGTCTACATGGTTGTATTTATTGCGATTCAAGAAGTAATTGTTATAATATGCAACATAGATTTGAAGATGTGGAGATAAAAGAAAATGCTATAGAACTATTAGAAAAAGCTCTTAAAAGTAAGAGAAAAAAATGTATGATAGGTATGGGTTCTATGACAGATCCGTATATCCCCTTAGAAACAGATGTAAAAAATACAAGAAAAGCATTAGAGTTAATATATAAATATGGTTTCGGTGCAACACTTATTACTAAATCTGCAAATGTTTTAAGAGATTTGGATATATTAAAAGAAATAAATAAAAAAACAAAATGTATTATCCAGATGACACTAACTACATTTGATGACAAGCTATGTAAAATAATAGAGCCGAATGTGAGCACTACTAAAGAAAGGTTTGAAGTATTAAAAGTTCTTAATCAGAATAATATTCCAACTGTTGTTTGGTTTACACCGATATTACCGTTTATAAATGATACTAAAGAAAACATAACCGGTATTTTAGATTATTGTATAAAAGCAAAAGTTTACGGGATTATCTGTTTTGGTATGGGAGTAACTTTAAGAGAAGGTAACAGAGAATATTTTTATGAAAAATTAGACAAGTTTTTCCCCGCCGTTAAGGAAAAATATATAAAAACTTATGGAATAAACTATATATTAGGTAGTCGTAATAATAAATGTTTAATGAATATATTTTATAAAACTTGCAAACAACATAATATAATTTGTGACAATAATAAAATTTTTGAATATCTTAATTCTTTTGAAAGTAAAGAAATAATAGAAAAACAACAATTGGATTTGTTTTAAAATAAAATGTTTCACATGAAACAGTCATATAAAGGAGAAAAAGATGAGCAAAAAACAAGACAATAATGAACAAATTAATAATTTTACAATAGAGAAAGCCATTGATAATATAGATGATAAAGATAATAAAAAGGTAATATATAAAGCTTTATGGGAAAATAATGATTTTTTTAAAAATAAAAATATAAAAGTTCAAAAAGTTTTTTATCCCAGATATTCTGTATACTCTAAAAATTCGTATGCTTTTCAAATTGAAGATGGTAAAGGGAATATAATAGAAAATAAAAATATATCAAAAAATGATATTTTTAAGTATATTTGTGAAAAGTTAATAAAACTTTTTGGTATTACAAATAAAAAAAGATTTGAAGAAAAATTAAGTGAAGTTTGTGGCGGTTCGGGGTCAGAGCAAAGAAATATTACAAAATTACATTCATCGTCGTTATGTGCATTATTGTTTTTTTATAATGTTTCTGATAAAAATACATTAACTTTAAAAATAGATTCAAAAGAAATAATATTTAAAGATGCTTTATTTGAGTTTCAAAATATTGTAATAGAAGGAAGAAAGCCGTCTAATGTTGATGTTGTACTTTTTGGAAAAGATAATGATGGGAAAAAAGTAATTTTATTTTTAGAATCAAAATTTTCAGAATATTTAGATGTCTCAAAACAATTTGATTTGGGATTAGATTATTTAGAAAAATATAGTAATATTTACAATGATGATAATCTTAAGAATATAAATCTTTGTATTTATCGAGAAAATGGTATTCCTAAGATTGTTTTGAAAAATAAGAAAGGGAAAATAGAAAAATATAACAGAATCAGAGTTATTAAGGATGCTGATGCTATGTATATCGAAGGAATTAAACAAATAATTTCTCATTATATAGGAATAAATAATTTGTTAAGCGGAAATTTATGTAAAAATAATACAGAAAAATTGAAAGAATTATATGATTTTTTATCCGATGATAAAAAAGAAAATTATACAAAAGAAAAATTAAAAAAAATATTAAATGATGATAATACCAAAATATATTTAGGGGAAATATTGTTTGATTTCTATAATATGAATATAAATGATAAAGAAGATTTTGAAGAAGATTTTAATAATTATTGTGAAAAGTATAAAAGCCTATCAGAAATTCTAAATCCTTTAAATAATAAAATAAAAGTATTAGCAAAGCCATTCAAATATTCCTTATTTAAGGATAATGAACGCAAAATAGAGAAAAAAATAAAAGAATATTATAGACTTAAATAGTGCTTTTGTTTGTTGTTTCATGTGAAACAACGATATTATAGGATAAAAATCTTGATAAAAAATATTAAAATAATATATAATTGTTTCATGTGAAACAATATAGCTGAATTTGGAGATTTTGTGGATTTAACAGGTATACTAATATTTGCTTCAATAGCAGTTTTATTCGAGTTATTTTTTTTATATGTTGCTTCTCCTAAACAACTCAAAATAGAATTTATAAACAATATTTCAATAGTAACCATATATGGCAGTTATTTCTTTTTACCTTTCACTACAAAAATTACAAAATATAGAGATTTAAAAAAAGCATATATAAAAGAGAGAATAGAAAACAACAAAGGGCATACTTATAAAGTATATGATCTTATATTAGAGTTTCAGGCAAATTCTATAGTTGTATTTAAAGGAAAAAGTAAAGAGGAGACACTGTTGCAATATTGCGATCAAATAAACAAATCTGTTTCTTCTTTTGAGGATTGTTTTATATCGGAGTATACTTCAATAAGTAAAGCAAAGGCATTGTTGTTTTTGTTAATTTTTACACCATTAGTTTGTTTTATACCGCCGAAACATAGTAAGAATACTTATCTTCAAGATGTAACCGACCATTTTTATATACTTATGGCTGCGACAGGGCTTCTCGCGGTTTTTATAATATTAAGTTTGTTAGTTAATTTGTTTATAAATGCCGGCTCTAAAGAAAGACAATCATTAACAATAGATTATAATAAAAAAGAAAATGTAGATATAGATTCTGAAGCTAAAAGGATAAATGATTCTTTAATCAAATAGTGTATAATTGTTTCATATGAAACAATTAAAATTAAAAATCGGAGAAAAATATGAATTTTTCATTTATATTTATAATAGCAGTAGTTATAAGTATTTGTGAATTAGCCGTTTTATATATTGTGACTCCAAAAAAATTTGAATTGAAAATTATTGATAATATACTTATGGCAATAATATCTAAAGATTATTTCTTCTTGCCGTTTACAACTAAAGTAAGAAAATATAAAGGTATACAAGAGGCATATATTAGAAGTAGAGAAGAACGAGGTAGATATTCTAAATATACTGTTTATGATCTTATTTTGAAATTTCCAAAGAAAGCTGTGGTTTTATTTTACGGGAAAATGAATAAAAAAGGTATGTTAAAATATTGTGAACAAATTAATAAATCTATTGTGTCTTTTGAAGAGTGTGATATAACTGAATTTAAAATTGGAAAGGAAAAAAAGATTATACTATTGATATTACTGTTTGTTCCACTTGTGTTTTTTATTGCTCCTATAATAAATAATACCAATTATACAAAAGATTTGGATTATTTGTTATATCTGTATATTTATATAACAGCCACATCTATCACTACAGTATTTGTATTATTAAGTTTGGTAATAAATCGTCGTATAAATTTAGAAAATAACGGAAAAAATAAAGATAAAAAAAATATAGATATAGATTCCGAGTCAAAAAGAATTTATGATTCTTTAATAAAATAAAAATATGGAGGTTGATAAAATATTGTTTCATGTGAAACAAATATTTTATTTGAATAAATTATATGAAAGAGAAAAAATATCCTGATCCAAACAGATTATATACATTAAAAGATTCCGATATGTTAATATTTTTAAAAAACGATATCAAATCAAAAAAAATAATAGTAGGGGATTATACCGTATCAGCTACTGCTCCCGGTGAATTTGAGAAAAATGTTTTGCATCACCATCTTAATGACAAGTTAATAATTGGTAAATTTTCAGGTTTTGCACCTAATGTTAGATTTTTGATGGCAGCAATTCATCATAATACTACGGATTGTTTTACTATTTACGGATTTTGTCATATAGAAGAATGGAAAGATGAATTTTGGAATGATGAAGATTTCTTATATAGAGGGGATACAGTTATAGGTAATAATGTTTTTGTCGGTAGAGATTCTGTTATTTTTCCCGGAGTTCATATAGGTGACGGTGCAATAATCGGAGCATGTTCCGTTGTAACAAAAGATGTTCCTCCATATACAATAGTCGGCGGTAATCCGGCAAAGGTAATAAAAAAGAGACTTGATGATGAAACAATAGATTTATTATTAAAAATGAAATGGTGGGATTGGAATATAGAAACAATAACAGAAAATATACATATATTGAAAAGCAGAAACAAAAAAGAATTGTTTGATTTAGCTAAAAATATGGGATATATAAAATAGGAGATTTGTATGAGTAAAATTATAGCAATTGCAAACCAAAAAGGTGGAGTGGGAAAAACAACAACCGCAATAAATCTTGCAGCAAGTTTAGCTCATTTAGGTCAGGAATGTTTGTTGATTGATATGGATCCTCAAAGTAATACAACAAGTGGTTTAGGTATAGATCAAACAGGTATAACAAAAACAATATATAATGTTTTAATAGATGAAGTTGCTTTGGAAGATGTTTTAAAAACTACTGAAATGGATTGGCTTGATATTGCACCTGCAAATCTCGATTTAAGTGGTGCGGAAATAGAATTGGTTAATATGGAAAACAGAGAAAAAAGATTAAAAGCAGCTTTAGAAAAATTTCAAAAAGTTTATAAATATATAATAATAGATTGTCCTCCTACACTTGGACTATTAACAATTAACTCTTTAGTTGCAGCAGATACTGTAATAATTCCTATGAAATGCGGCTTTTTTGAATTACAAGGGTTAGGACAATTATCAAAAACAATTTTTGCTTTAATGCGAGAATATCATTTAGATTTAGAAGGTGTGTTATTTACAATGTTTGATAGCAGAACAAAATTATCTCAACAAGTTGTAGATGAAGTTGTAAAGTTTTTTGGTGATAAAGTTTACAATACCAAAATACCGGTAAATGTAAAACTAATGGAAGCTCCAAGTTTTGGAAAACCGGCAATATTGTATGATAAACATTGTAAAGGAACAGAATCTTATTTAGATTTTGCGACTGAGTTTTTATCAAGACAAAACATAGCTACAAGTGTAGAATAATAAATTAAAAAAACATTTAAAATAAGGAGATATAAAATGTCAAAAATGAAATTAGGTAGAGGTCTTGAAGCAATAATGTCACCATTGACAGCAAACCAAAATAATGATGCAATAGAAAAAATAGAAAATATAAATATAGATAAAATAAAACCTAACAGACATCAACCAAGAACGGTTTTTGATGAAGAAAAACTTCAAGAACTGGCAGATTCTATAAAAGAAAATGGATTAATTGAGCCTATAATTGTAGTTCGTTCGGTTGCTCCGGGAGAATATGAACTCATAGCCGGTGAAAGAAGATTAAGAGCTTCACAAATTGCAGGATTTACGGAAATAAGAGCAATAATTCAAGATGGCGCTTCAGATAAAGATAAATTGGATCTTGCATTAATAGAAAATATTCAAAGAGAAAATTTAAATCCCATAGAAGAAGCTAAAGCATATAAAAAATATTCTGAAGAATATAAATACACACAAGAACAAATAGCAAAAATAGTAAAAAAGAACAGATCTGTAATAGCAAATACTATGAGATTGTTATCTTTACCTGAAAATATACAAAATATGATAATTGAAGGTAAAATTTCTTCCGGTCATGGTAGAATGTTGGCAAGTATTACTGATGAAAATAAATTGCAGGAAATGGTTAATCAAATACTAGAGCAAGGTTTAACCGTAAGGGATGTTGAAATTGCCGTTTCTCAAACAAAAAATAAAAAGAAAGCAAAAGAATCGGTACAGGATTTGGAAATAGTAAACTTAATTGATGAGTTGCAAAGGAAGTATGGAACTAAAATTGCCATTACCGGAAACGGTAAAAAAGGCAAGATAATATTGAATTATTCAAATTTAGAAGATTTGGAAAGAATATCGGATATTTTAAAAAGGGGATAAATATCAACAAATTGTGGATAACTCAATTGTTTTATATATAATATTTTATATTTTATATTTTAAAAAATAATTGAAAAATAAATGTTTTTTATATGTGGATAAATAAAAATAAAACAATGTGAAAATTTGTTATTATATTGTGGATAAAGTTTAAAAAATAGGTTGTTTTTATATGAATATGAAATTTACAATAGGTATAAAAAATATTGAAAATTTAAAGAAAATTAAAGATGCGGGTATAAACAATGTATATTGTGGATATCTTGATAATATAATTGTAAAAAAAATTCCGGAAGCTTTTTGTATAATTAACAGAAGGGGTGAAAATTCTAATATTTATGGAAAAAGAAATTTTAAAAAATTTGCACTTGAGGCAAAAAAACAAGGACTAAATGTTTATATTACATTCAATGGTTTGTATACATCGGAACAATATGGTTGGCTATTGGAAGCAATAAAATACGTCAGTTCGTTTGAAACCGTTAAAGGAATAATAGTTTGTGATATCGGTTTATTATTAAGATTAAAACAGATTAACTATAACAAGCATATAGTAATTTCAACCGGAGGAACAACTTTTAATTCATCAACAGTTTCTTTCTACAAACAATTCGGTATAACAAGAATAGTATTAGACAGACAATTAAAAACCAATGAAATTAAAAGTATTTTAGAAAAACATAAAGATATAAATTTTGAAATTTTTATAACTTTCGGTAATTGTTTATTTGTCGATGGTTTTTGTTCTTTTTTGCACACAATGGAATCTCAAGAACAAAACAAGAAAAGATTTTATAATTTAAATAAAGAGTTTACAATGTGTGGACAAATATATGGTGCACAAATAGACAATATTTATAAAATAAAAAATAATTCAAATAAACAGTATTCAATAAAATTAAACGATAATTTTAGAGGTCCGGTAACAGGATGTAATTTGTGTAATATAAATAAATTAAAAAATTTTTCCGACAGAATAATTTATAAAATAGTATCAAGGGGCAATTTGTTTGTTGATGAAATTAATCTTATAATCCCTTATTTAAACAAAATATCTAATATAGAGAGTGAAAAAGATAAAGAATTAATTTTTAAAAAAATTTTTAGTTATTCTTGTAATAAAACTGGTTGTTATGCAAACGAGGAAATTATATAGAAGGTGTTATGGAATTAGCATTAGAAGTAAAAGAAAATATTAAAAATATTAATGTAAAAAAAATAGATAGAATTTATTTTGGTGATTCTTTTTGCCAAAATTTAATCCCTAAGAAACGAGTTTTATTGGAGACATATAAAACTATTTGTGATAATGATATAAATTTTACATTAAATACTCCTTATGTAACGGATGATTATCTTAAAGAAGTTTTAATTAATATAGAAACAATATATAAGCATAATGAAACATTTGAAGTCGTATTTAACGATTGGGGTGTCTTTTATGAATTAAAGCAAAGGTTTCCCAATTTGAAGCTCGTTCTTGGTAGGTTGTTGACAAAACAAAGAACTGACCCTAATGCTTTAAAAATAATAACTAACAAACAAGAACAAATAAAAGATATTGTTCCTAAAAAAGTATCAAAAAGTTTATATGAACATTTTCAAGGTTCGGTAATTAATGATAAAGTTTTTCAGAAATATTTAATGGGAAACAATATAAAAAGGGTTGAAATCGAATATTTGGTTTGGAATATGAAGCTTCAATTGCCAAATAATATAAAAGCAAGTATTTATTATCCTTATGCTCATATTACAACAACAAGAAATTGCGGTATATTAAATATGACATATACAAAATGTAACAAAATGTGTAGAGATATAAAAATAGAATATCCTTCGGATGAACAACATCCTTTTTCTTATACGGTAATAGGAAATACGGTTTACTATAATTTGGAAAATATAATGACTGAGGATAAAATAAAAAAATACAGAAATATAGATAGAGTAATATTTAACGATATTGAGTCTTATAAAAAATATGTCAATAGAAATAAATAATGAATTTAAGCAGGCATTAAATATATTGTTTAAAACAAACGATAATGTGTTTGTTACCGGTAAAGCAGGAACCGGCAAAACTACATTTTTGAAATATTATGTTTCAAAATGTAATAAAAAGTTTGTTATTTTAGCCCCTACCGGTGTTGCGGCACTAAATGCCGGTGGTGAAACGATACATTCTTTTTTTAAATTTAAAACCGATATAACATTAGATAAAATAAAAAAAAGAAAATTTAACAGTAATTCGATATACAAAAATATAGATGTAATAATTATAGATGAAGTTTCAATGTTGAGAGCAGATTTGTTGGATTGTGTGGAAAAATTTTTACGGTTAAACGGTAAAGTTCCTAATTTGCCGTTTGGCGGAACTCAAATAATTTTTATAGGAGATCTTCTTCAGTTACCGCCGGTAGTTATGAAAGATGAACAATTTTTATTCCAAAGTTATTACGACAGTCCATATTTTTTCAGTGCAAAATGTATGAAAGAAAGTTATTGTCATGTAATAGAATTTACAAAAGTTTACAGACAGGTAGATACGAACTTTATAGATATGTTAAATTCAATTCGAAATAACAGAGCAACACAAAATACCATATCCGTTCTTAACGAAAGAGTGAATAAGAAATTTCAGAAAGCGAAATTGTCGGTTCTTCTTACTACGACAAACAAAAAGGCACAGGATTATAATGAAAAGTTTTTAAATCAAATAAATGAAGAAGAAAAAGTTTTTACCGCAGAAGTGGAAGATATTGAAAATATGAATAATTTTCCTGCAAACTATGAACTTAAAATAAAAGTCGGTGCACAAGTTATGATGTTAAACAACGATTCTTCAAACAGATGGGTTAACGGGAGTATAGGAGTTGTTCAATCAATAGAAAAAAGTTTGGATTTGGACGAAGATATAATTTATGTTAAATTTCAAAACGGTATGGTAGAACCTGTTGAACGACACACTTGGGATTTGTTTAAATACCAATGGAACGAAGAGCTTCAAAAAATAGAAACCCAAAAAGCCGGTAGTTTTTCCCAATATCCTCTAAAACTTGCATGGGCCGTAACGATACATAAAAGTCAGGGAAAGACTTTTGATAATGTTTTAATAGATTTGGGTTACGGGGCATTTGCTCCCGGACAATTGTATGTTGCACTTAGCAGATGCAAATCTATAGAAGGTATAAGTTTGGTAAGACCGATAAAACCAAGAGATATAATAATAGATAACAGGATAGAAAAATTATTAAGCCAAAGAACAAAAATAAATTATTTAACGGACCCGAATTATAAATTAATGTAAACTATGGAACAAATTTTATTTTCAATAATAATTCCCTCATATAATAAGCAAAATTATATTTCAAGAGCAATTAATTCGGTATTAAATCAAACATACCAAAATTTTGAAATAATAATTATAGATGACGGTTCAACGGATGACAGTGTTTCGGTTATAAAAAAGTTTAAAGATAAAAGAATAAAGTTATTCGTACAAAAAAATCTCGGTGTAAACAATGTAAGAAATAAAGGTATAGAAAAAGCAATCGGTAATTATGTTGCTTTTTTGGATGCGGACGATGAATTTTTGCCCAAATATTTACAAACCGTATATAATCTTATAAAAAAATATCCTGAGAACAAATTTTTCGGATGTGCATTTAAAAGAGTATATCAGGATAATACAAGTACTTTAACTAATTTCGGTAAACAAAAAGACTTCATAATAAAAGATTTTGTATCGGAAATTGCAAGAAATGAAAAGTTTTTTGTTCATATATCTTCAATAGTTATAAAGAAAGATGTGTTTGATGTTGTGGGCAAATTTTTTTCAAGATCTCCGAAGTTCAACAGCGGAATTACAATTCTTGATGATTTGGATTTGTGGATAAGAATATCATGGAAATATTCGTTGGTTTTTTCTAACGAAATCGGATGCATATATTATACAAATACTCCAATAAATGTAATAAGAGGGTATGGGTTTAAAAATTTGGACTGTACTTTTTATGAAAATACAATAAAAAAACTGCTTAAACAGGCAAACAAAAAGCAGTCTGAAAATTTAAAAAAATTGTTATACAAGTTTAGAGTTTTGTCCGCTACACAGTTTATTATAAGAAACAAATTCAAACAAGCCGAACAAATTATTAAGAAATGTGATTATACAAGAAAAGAAATAATAAATTTAAAGAAAATGATTATGTTAAAACGAGCTGAGCTTTCTTTAATAAAAAAACAAAAAAATATTAAAATACTTTTGATTAATCCGTTATGGAGCTTTTATAATTATCCGCCGTTAAATTTAATTGAGCTTGCCACATATTTAATAAAGAACGAGTTTAAAAACACAAAAATTTTAGATTTAAACTATAAAATAAAAAACAAATTAACAAATAAAGATTTCATATCCGACAGTATAAAAAGAATATTATCAAAAGAACCGGATATTGTTGCAATAACATGTAATGCCGTTCAATTCCCGTTCGTATGTGAACTTTCAAAATCTTTAAAAAAACAGAAACCTGATTTGCCGGTAGTAATCGGCGGTGTAATGGCAAGTTTAAGTCCTAAGGATATGTTAAAACAGTCCGATTGCGATTATGTTATGAGAGGCGAAGGAGAAAAAACATTTATAGAACTTATAAAAGCAATACAAAATAATACGGACATAAAAAAAGTTGACGGTGTATCTTATAAATTAAAAGGGAAAATAGTTCATAATAAAGACAGAGCACTGCTTGATATAAAAGAATTGCCTATACCGGATTATTCTTTACTTTCAAATTCTCTTCAAAATAATACTTTGGCATGGATTGTAGCAAGCAGAGGTTGTGCATACAAATGCAAATTTTGTTCCGGAAACGGTATTTGGAAATATCAAAGAAGAAAAGATACCGAAACGGTATATAAACAAATATATATATTAAAAACAAAATATAATATTAACAATTTTGTTTTCGGAGACGATTGCTTAACATTGAACAAAGAATGGTTATTGGATTTATGTAATAAAATAAAACCTTTAAAAATGACTTTCGGTTGTTTGGCAAGAGTTGATACAATAGATAAAGACAAACTAACCGCATTAAAAGAAGCAGGGTGCAAACATATTTATCACGGAATAGAATCGGGTAGTCCGAAAGTAAGAGAAAGTTTGGATAAACATGTAAAAAACAATACAAATAAATTTATAGCCGATACTATAAAAATGGAACTTGATATGGGGTTTCAAGTTACGGCATCATTTATGAGTGCAATACCTGTTGAAACAAAAAAAGATATTGAAAAAACATATAAATTTGCAAAACAACTAAAAGAAATGGGCTGTACAATTCAGTTATGGATATTAACTCCGTATCAAGGATTGAAAATCATAAAAGAGTTTAAAAAACAGCTTATAAGAATAGACAGAACAAAAACCAATTTGCAACTGGATATCTTTGATAAAGGTCAGTTTTATCTATATAGGAATTTTATAAATAAGTATAATAAATATAATGCGGATAATTATATGTTTTTACCGAAAGATATGACTTTGGAAGAATTTATTCCTTATTTCCGTAAGATACAAAAAAAGTTGGGTTTGTTAAAAGAAAATAAACAGTTAACTAAAAAAGAAATTTTTGTTTTAGAAAATACTAAAAAATGAATTTACTTTTAACCACAAAATGTTATTCCAATTGTAAATTTTGTTTTGTTCCTAAAGAAATAAAAAAAGAACAAACGGAAATGTCTTTTTTACAGTTTAAAAAATATATAGATCATATAAACAAACTTTATAAAACAAATAAACCCGTTATAGGAATTTTAGGCGGTGAGCCTGCTCTTGCAAAAGATTTTCCCATGATAATAGGTTATGCAAAAAGTTACAGCGGCGGTATAAGATTGTATTCCAGTTTAATAACCGATACAAAAAATATAGAATATCTGCTAGGTGCAAAAAATATTGTTTTATCGTGGAACATTGATGCATATAAACAGGCAAATAAAATCAATAAAAAACTTATTTTAAAAAATTTAAAGTTAATAAAAAAAGATTTAAAAAATAATGTTTTGGCATCAATCACATTATATGCAAACTTTCAAATTAAAGATTTTTATGAAATTATAAAAATATTGCAAAAGTATAATGTTAATAATATACGAATAGCATTGGATTCTACAAACTATCAATCGTTTATAAATTACGGAACCGAAATTTTTGAGTTTGTAAAATATCTGAAAAAATTAAAATTTAATTTGTTCTCGTCAGCTTGCGGACATTTTATAAAAGATATTTTTACGAAAGAACAGGAAACTTTTATAAAAAATAATATCAGCAATTTTAAATATAACGATTGTTCAACAAATTTTCCGTTGGATGTTTTACCTAACGGTACTGTTGTTCCGTGTGTATCTTTTTGTAACAGAAATAAAAATATAAGATTTTTGGAATACAATTCTTTAAACAAATTAAAACAAAAAATTACCAAAGAATATAATTTGGTTGAATGCCAAACAGAATATTGTATGGCAAACAACAAATTTAATGTTGTTGTCGGTTTTACTCCGTATGATACAATAGAATTTTTAAAACAAAATAATATAAAAGAAGTTTATTGCGGATATTACGATAAGAATTTAGAAAAAAAGTGGCCTGTATCTTTCGGTTGTATAAATCGTAGAGGCGAAGGTGTAAACTTTTCAAGTTGGAACGATTTGATAAAATTTACAAAATCGGCTTATAAAAATAATATAAGGGTTTATTTTACATTGAACAGTCATTATTATGTAAAAGAACAATATCCGTGGTTAAAACAACTAATAACAAAAATAAAAAAAGAAGAATCCATTACAGGTATCATATTAAACGATTTGGGTTTGTTGTTGATGATAAATCAAATGAAGTTTAATAAAGACATTACAATATCCACTCTTGCAACAGCATTTAATTCGAATGCAATAAATTTCTATAAACAATTTGGTGCAAACAGAATTGTTTTAGACAGACAATTTACACCTAAAGAAATTATGGAATTGGCAAACAGTCATAAAGATATGGAATTTGAAATTTTTGTTCTATCAACGGGCGGTTGTTTGTTTATAGACGGATATTGTTCTTTGTTTCATTGTTTTGAACAACTTAAAGAACAAAAAGATTTCGGGGAGATGATTAAAGCAAAAAAATACGATTTGGTCACTACAGGTGCAGGTTGTTGTACGGTATTAAATAATTTTAGCGGTAAAGACTTTAATGTTCTTTCAACTAACAAACAAAAATTTGAAATTTCAAAAACATTAGGCTTTAGCTGTAATATTTGTATGTTATATGAACTGAGAAATATTAAAAATTTGGCTCTTAAAATAGATAACAGAGGTTCGAACGGTTCCGGAGTAACAAATATAAATATGTTAAACGAACTGGTTTCGGCTGTAAACAGTTCAATCAATAAAGAAGAATATATAAAGAAAGCAAAAGAAATTTTATATAAATATAAAAAAGTTAAATGTAATTCAAAACTTTGTTTGTATTATAAAGATAAATAATTATGGAAATAGCTTTTATTACAGATACAATTAAAGAACTAAATAAATTAAACAATATAGATGTTTTATATTTCGGTAACGAATTTTGTCAAAACAAAATACCGAATTTAAAACAGATTGAATATTGTTATGATTTTTGCATAAACAAGAGAATAAAATTAGTACTTGTGTTACCGTTTGTTACTAATGCAAAAGTTCCTGTAGTTAATAATTTATTAAATTTTTTAAATTCCAAAAAAGAAAAAAACGAAGTTGTTTTTAACGATTGGGGAACATTTACTTTAATTTCTCAATATAAGAATTTAAAACCTGTTTTAGGCCGTCTTTTAAATAAACAGAGAAAAGATCCTGTTGTTCAAACCATTTTTGAAAATTCTCAGCCGAAAATGAAAGTTATAACACAAAACAGCAAACAAGTTATAGTACAATCAAAACAAGTACCGAAAAGTTTAATAAATTATTTTCAACACACATATTTGGATGTTCCCGAAGTACAAAACTTTATGATAAAAAATAATATCACAAGATACGAGACCGATTTGGTACCTTGGCAAAACAAATTAAATATAAATAAAAAAATAAGTTTGAGTGTTTATTATCCTTATGTTAATATTTCCGCCACAAGATATTGCGGGGCAATAAATTTAGATTACAGTTCAAAATGTAATAAAATTTGTAAAAAACAAAAAATAGTTGTAGGTAAAAAAACTTTTGATTATCCTTATTATATTATAGGCAATGCAATATTTTATAAAGCAGATATTAATATTTTAAAAAAAGG
>Ga0256407_10002223_pt1 | contig 37749 bp, 26 predicted proteins | sample RumenRJG_04DNA_FD_193489 | JGI IMG/M metagenome (GOLD analysis project Ga0256407, IMG submission 193489) | Bovine rumen microbial communities from Lethbridge, Alberta, Canada - RJG_04 | ecosystem: Host-associated > Mammals > Digestive system > Stomach > Rumen | place: Canada: Alberta... | reverse complement strand
AAAAAACAAAAAAAAAACAATAAAAAAATCACAAAAAAAAAATAATTTTAAATAAAAAAAAAAAATATTTACTGTCCTTGTTCTTCATAATCTTGTTCTTCTCCTTCTTCACCTTCTTCACCTTCTCCTTCTTCACCTTCTTCACCTTCTTGTTCTTCATCATTAATATAATCTTGATTATTAATATTATTACCCATTTCTTCCCCTTCCATATTACCATCATTTTCTTCACCTTCTTCTCCTTCATAACCATCTTCTTCTCCTTCATTTCCTTCATTAATTTCATTACTTTGTTCATTATTATAATAATTATTATTATTTATATTATTATAATTTTTATTATTATCATTATTATCATTATTAATACTTCTTGCTAAATTTTCTCCTTCTTTTCCTTTTAACATTTTTTCATATTCTTTTAATTCTTCTTTTAATCTTCTTTTTAATTCTGCTAATTCTGCATCAGTTTTTGATGAGTCTTCTAAAAATTGATCGTTATTTTCATCTGTTTGTTTTTCTATTATTTTAAAATTGTCTTTATCACCTTGTGCCATTTTCTTTAAATTTTTAGTGTAATTCTCATATTTTTTTAGTTCATTTCTTAAACGATCCATTTCCATTATGTAACCTTCAACTTGAATTCCTTGTCTTGATCTCAATTCATTACATTTTTCTAAGATTTTATAATATTTATCTTGTAATTCATTCACTTTATCTGAATAAATTTGTTGGATTTGTTTATATTGTTCTTTTACTAAATTTGCATTTTCTTCTTTGTTTTTAACTTGATTTCTTAAAGCATTTGCAAGTTGTCTTGTTTTTCTTGCATATTCTTTTTTACCAACTTCTCTTTCAACATTATTTTTCCTAATAACATCCTTTAAACTATTATTTAAAGCTTCATTTTGTAATTTTGTTAATTCTAATTCATCATCTAATTTTTTTTTATTAATTCCAGAATCATATTTTAAATCCATAAATCCACTTATAATATCATTATTTAATTTTTCTAAATTTTTTTTCCTTCTTTGTAAATCCTGTAACTTTGCATTCATATTATTAGTTTGTAATCTAATTTCTTCATCTCTTAATTTAGCATCTTCTTCCATTTTCATAATCATATTTTCATATAAAGTTTTAACATCATCTTTTTGTTTTTTTAAATATTTATTTTCATCAGTTACAAAATTTTCCTTTGAATCAGAAGGAAACATAATAGTTTTAACTACATTTTGTCTAGCATCACTTGGAGTTTTTCTTGTAGTTTTAGTATAATCAGAATAACTTTTTGGAGGACCTCTTTTACTAACACATTTTTTTAATGAAACACTATTACTATTTATATTTTTTTTTGTAAATGTATTTATATCTTTTTTTTGTGGTTTATCTGCTAATTCTGGTCTTCTATCAAAATATATTTTCATTGAATTTTCTACTGGTTCTGCTAATTGTAATAATTGCATCATTCTTCTTCTATCATCCTTTGTTTTTACTATTTTTAAATGTTATATATTTTTTATTTAATTTACATTTATGACTATCTATTTCATTACTGAAATGTATAACTTTTTTTCTTTCTTGATTTAATGCTATGTTTGATTCACTTAATGATTGTTGAAGTTCTGTTATTTGTTCTGTTAATTTTTGAAGATCTAATTCTTTTTCATGAAATTCTTCTGATTTCATATTTACTTCTTCTAATTTTGCTAACCAATCAAATCTTTCTTTTTCTATCATTTCTACTTTCATTCTATAATAATCTAATAAACGAATCATGTCTTCATTACTTAATTTATCACTTTGGGATTTTGGGTTAAATAAATCTGGTTGAATCATATTCCCTTTTTTCATTTATAAAAAATTATTTTAAATTATGTATCAAAAGTATTTAATTTAATTTATAAAATTAATTAAATTTTTTATTTATAAATTATATTATATTTATATTTCATGATAAACTATAATTTAATTATCATGCTTTCTTTTTATTCTTTTTAAAAAATGAGCTTGATAATCTTTTTTATTTGGTTTTAAAATATAATTCATTGCTTTTTGTGAACTTTCATCAACCATTTTCCCATCACATACTAATTTTTTATAATCATTAACAATTAATTGTTCCATCATAAATTTAAAATCTTTATATTTAATTTCTCCATTATTAATTTCATTAGGATTAATATATTTTAAATCTTTATCAATATATTTCCCATTATAATTTATTTTAACAATATATTCTCCACCATAATCATATAATTCAAAAAGAATAGAAGAAGCATAAGGTGGAAAAAGAAAATCAAAAATATCTTGATCATCAATTGCTTTTTTAGTATATTCTAATAATTTTTCATTTTGTAATAAATTAGTAATAATATTCATTAAATTTGAATCATGAGCAGAATAAACAGTATATTTTGTTGCTAAAGGATCATATATACTTTGTTCAAATCTTTTTAAAATTTGAATAAAAGTTTCACTTGTTAACATTCTTAAATATTTAGAATCCTCAACTCTATAAAAATATTTTTTATTAATCATTTTCATTCTAATAACTTTAACAATCTCTTTAGATAAATTAGGATCATCTAAAGTTTTACCATAATGATATAAAAAACTTTGTAAATATTTCTCTAAATCTTCTAAATATTTCCCATATTCATCATCATTACTTTCTTCAGGTGGATCAACATTTAAAAATTTCCCTAATTCAATAGCAATATTAGTAAAATTCATTTTAGATAAATCATAAATACCATTTTTATATTTTTGTCCTTCTCCTTTTAATTTATCATCTAATTCTTCTCCTTTATAATCACATTGAATTCTATGAAAAATATCATTTGCTTTACTAAAAACAATAATAGGAACTTCTTCATATTGAAAAGAATCTAAATCAAAAGGAATTGTATCATTATTAATAACATTACTTAATTCAGATGATTCTTGATAATTCATTTTTACTATTGAATTAGGATAGAAACCATGAATAAAACCAATTGCACTTTGCATTGTTCTTTGAATTGGAGTTGAGTAAATTTCAAATTCATCAGAGTCATATTTTTCTTTTATAAATTTTTCATTTGTCATAAATTTTTGTTTCATATATTGACCTAATAATTCATGTTGTCTGAAACCATTTGGTGTTAATATCATATTCGATCCAAATACTTTTGATAATGTTTTTGAACTTAATGACTTAGAGGTTCTTGCTCCATGTCTATTAAATTCTACTATACATAATAATTTTTTAGTTTTGCAATTTGTAGTAAAAATTATAGTTGTTATTATTATAAAGAAAAACGATAATTTCATTTTTTAAATAATTAATATTTTTTTTAAAATTAAAACATATTTAAAGGTATTTTTTGTTTGAATATTGCTTTATTTTTTTTATTATTTAAAAAATTAAATTTATCATAAAAAAAGTATATTTATTTATATTATATTTTTAATCTAATTTTTATTTCCATCTTTTTGATTTTTTTTATTTTTTTGTTTTGGATTTTGTTTTTTCTCATCTTCTGAACCCATTGAATCACTATTTAATATTTAAATTTAAATTTTACTTATTTTCTTCATCAAATTCATTTTGAAGTTCTTCTTGATCTTCAAAACTTAGAACAATTTTATAAATTCCATTCTGAAAATATAAATGTGAATTAGGAAAAGTTGACATTTACTTTTTTAAATCTTATTTTTTAAATTATTTTTATTCAAAATTTTTACAAATAATCCATTTAATAAATTTTTAAATTTTTTATAATATAATTTTTAATATTTTAAAACTATATCTTATTTAGATAATTTAACTCTTTCTTTATAATCCATATTTTCTTTTAATTCAACAACAAACATTTCTCTCATAAATAAAAAACCATCAAAATCTTCTTTAAAAATTCTTATTTCACTATTTTTAAATTCATTATAAGAATTAAATCTTTCATCTAAAGAATTATCATATTTAAGAAACAAATCATATATTTTAGAAAAATATGCAATAGCTTTATTATAACCATCATTTTTAATTCCAGATATTTCTTTTTCAAAAAGACTAAATTTTTCTTGAACAATTTGCATATCTTTTTTAATATTATTTGAATAACCTTCAATTGTATTAAAATTTGAATTTAATTTTTTTAATTCATTTTGAATTATATTTGACATTGATTCTTTTTTATTATAAACTTTATTTAATTCATTAATAGGAATATTCTTTGAAACATTACTTAATATTATATTACATGCTTTATTGAGTAAAATTTCATCTTCATTTAAAGTATTAAGCGCTGTTTTTAATATTTTCGATGAATTTAAATTATTAACTAATTGAAGTGGATTGGGAATTTTTAATAAAATTTCTTCTTCACTTAAATTAAATACATCAAAATATTTTTCTTTAGCTAAAATTTCACTTTTTACTTTTTCGTCACATGATTTACAATAAATTAAATGTTTTCTATAATTTTTAATCCTAGTTTCATAATCATCAGGTGATTGAATGACCCATTGATCACCATACAATATTTTATTTTCTTTATCTTCCTCAATAATCTTAATAATACTTTGTCCAAATTTATTAATTGTTTCATTAATAGAATTATAATATTCATCAAGTTCATTCATTCTACTTTTTAAATAATTTAGTCCACCTTTATCTTTTATATATTGAATTACATTCATTATTCTTTCATCTACATGAATTTCTCCATCTGGAGTTGCTGAAGGATTATAATCTGTATATGGTTCTAAAATATATGGTAAATTTTTTTCTGATAAAAATTTTAATATTGATTCTGATGTCTCATATCTATTAAATTCTTTTTTAATTCATTTTGTAATTGATCTTTATATTGTTCTATTAATCCTTTTAAATTAGATGGTATTTTTGATAAAGATAATTTTTCCATTGAATCTTCTATTTTTAATCTTTCTTTTTGTTCATTTAATTGCATTATTGCACTTTCTTCATATTTTGATTTTTTTGCAAATTGATTATATTGTAATTTTGGAAGATTTTTTTTATCAACAATTACTTCTTTATATAAATCATTTACTTTTTTTAAATTTTTCTTTATAAAAGTATTAATCTGCTCTTTTAAATCTTCAATTAAATTGATATTAAAAAAATCTTTTATTTTTTTTAAATCATCTTTACTTATTTCACTAATTATTTCAGAAGCATAAGTTTGATATCCCATTACTAATCCTAATCCCTTTTTTACCTGTTCAGCAATAATATAATTATCCAAAGCAATGAAATATAAACCTAAAGCATGGAAATAAATAGATAAACATTTAATAAAAGTTTTATCTAATTTAGTAAATTTGAAACTTAAAGCAGATTCTAAATATATATAGGCTCCTGTAATAAATCTTGATTTTCCTGCATTTTTTAATTTTCTGCACTCACTACATAAATAAAAATAATATTGTGCCATTCCTAAACAAAAATTAGTACAAATTGAAAGATATTCTGGTGTAAAATCAACAACTTTTAAATCTGATAAATATTGATTCATTGTTTTTAATTCATCAAAAATATATGCTGCTTTCTCAAAATTTTGTTTAGAAATTTTTAATTCATCTTCATTTTTAGAATATAAATATTTATATCCTATCAAAGCAAAACATATTCCAATATTATATTTTACTGAACATATTTCAAAATTTAGATTTGATGATACATCACTATTTCCTGTTGTTACATTTGTCCATCTAAATTTCAATTCCCACATTTTATTCTCTTTTCCAAATTTTATACTTTGATTTATTTGTGTTAATAAATTTATATACAAAAGACAATCATTAATTTGATTGTTTAAATCAGAAATATTATTAGAATAAATTAGTTTATTAACCTTTTGTTTTAATTGATTTATTTTTGTTATTTTGGAATTGAATGATTCAAAATTAATTTTATTTACCTTGCAATATGATTTAAATTTTTCAACCATATCAATATCTTTTCCCTTTCTAAATCTTTGTAAATCAAGCATTTTTATTTAAAATATAATTATCCCTAATTTATTTTTAAATAATATTTTGAAACTTTTTTATATAGAGAAAAATAAATATATTTATTTATCAAATATGTTGTTACTTAATTTAGCTTCGATATATTTAAAATGTGGAGTAATTCTTAGAAAATCTGATACTTTACTTAAAGAATTTGAAGTATATAAAGATAAATTTGAATTTATTCAATCATCATTAACTATTTATTATAAAACAAGAATGCTACTTTTATTCAGAATAAATTATTACAAAATTGAAAATTTTAAACAAAGTCCAGATTTCAAATTTTTAAAAGATAAACTTCGTATAATAAAAAATTTTACATTTGATAATAAAGAAGTCCTTGAATCTCAATTAAACAATCATAAAGATAGTTTAACAATATTACCAGAACCAAGAAATAAAAATAGTCACATTCCAATATGTTATTATTGTGGTTATTTAACTGGAAAAAAAGAGGTATTAATTTATGAATTGTTCCAAAAAAAGTGTTTAAAATGTGGTGAATTAGATCAATTATCAATTTATGGTATTGATTATGTAACAGAAAATATCCCAGATGCATATTTTAATGTACCAAAAGAATCAATTGGTAATTTAATAAAAGTTGGTGAAGGCTTAGATCCAGTAACAAAGAAAATAAAAATAGATTTGAAAAATAAATTGTATCCATATGTCTTATCAAATGCTTTAGAAGGTGTATCAATTTATAGAGTAGATTCAAGAGATTCATTCACAAGATTAGGTGGAAATTCATTTGATGCTACTACATTATGGTCTTTATTAACATTAACTTCTGATTATAAAGATCCAGATGAAGCTGTTAATGATGCAATTCAAGGAAATAATTCTTTAATTGATTTAAGTGTTGGTGATATATACGGTGGAAATTATGATCAATTTGGTTTAGATTCTAATTTAATTGCAAGTTCATTTGGTAAAATAGATAAGAAAACAAATATTAATCAAGTTGATAAAAAAGATATTTCTAGGTCTTTAGTAACTTTATATAGTACTGTAGCTTCTCAAACTACTGCAATGATAAGTGAATATGAAGGAATTAATAAGGTTTTATTACTTGGTAATCCTTATACTTCACTTAAGTTAATGCAAATGTTACAAATGTGTACTGAAATTTTTTCTATGAATAAAGTTAATACTATTTTCAGTGATTTTTCGGATTATTTTGAAATTATTGGTATGCTTGTTGAATTAGATCAAAAAGGTATTTTAGAAATTGAAATTGATGAAGAATATGATGAAGTTATATGAATTATATATTTGAATTAAAGTATTTTTTTATTAAATAAATTTTATGAAACTTAAAAAGTTTATTATATTCAATATAAATTGATTTCTTTTTAAAATATGAAAGATTATTCAGATTTTGATAGAAGAGGTAAAGAAAGTAATAATATTGATCATATTAAATTATTATTTAATGATGAAAATACTACAATTATAGATAATGATAAAGAATATAAATTAAATGAAACAAATAATTTAAGTAAAAGTTATAGTTTCAGTAAAAATAATGGATATTTAAAATTAGAAATTCCAAAACCAATATATAATTATAGTTCTTATTTTAAAGAATATAAATTTAAAATTATTAATAGAAATAATAAATATATTGAGCAATTAACTAAAGGAAAAGCCAAACCAAAATTAAAAATTTATCTTCCACCTTTGCCACAAAAGAATAAAAATAATATTAAAATAAAAAATATTAAAAGTTTACCAATTTCATTACCAAACAATTATAATTATTATGAAGAAATTAAAAAAGATAATGATGAATATGTTAAAAAAAAATGGAATTATTCTTATAGCCCTTTACCTATTAGGGAAAAAATATATTATTTAGGAAAATCAAATTTACCATTTAATCCTATAATTAGTCCTAAATCATCTTATTTTTTTGATATGAGAAAAATGCAAAAATAAAAATTATATACAAATAATTTTTTTTTTATATTTTTATTAATTTTTATTAAAAATATTTTTTTAAAACAAAAGATAAATATTTTGACTATTTTTTAAAAAAATTACAAACAATTTTATTAAAATTATGTATTGTAATATTTTAAAATACTTAATAAACTTCATAATATTATAAATCTACAGAATAAAACAATTTACTTATATTGTTGACCAGAAGAAAGGGAATTAACAATAGTATGACAAGAATTTCCAGCAGTTCCTCCACTATTAGTACTAGCTCTAGTATTTTTTTTAGAATTAGTTCTTTTTTTAATATAATTATTAGCATCAGAAAAAGCTTGTAATTGATTTTCTCTCATATTATCATAACTATTATGATAATAATGAGAACTTTTTTTTTGATTTTGTTTATCAGATGTAGTTTGACTTTGATTAAGGAAATTTATATTATTTCTTGAATGAATATTGTCATCATTTTGAAACATATTTTCATGAGGATTGATATACATTTTATAATTTAAATTATTTCTAACTACTTCAGCATTAAAATAATAATAATCATTGAATATTTCATTGTAATCATCTCTATTCATTATTTCATTATATCTTTCTTGTGTTTGTATTCCAAGTTTTTCAATTTGATTACAATATTTACTATCAAAATTATCACAATTATCAGGAATAAAAGGAGCTTTTAATTTTTTAAAATATAAATCTTTCCAAGGGAAATTATTAAACCAAATGTGATTTTTAATATCATCAATACCATTATAACCTAATCTATGAAAGGGTTTTCTTTGTAATAATCTATTAATAAAATCTGCAGCTTCCATTGTCCAACCTTCAGGAATTTCATGTTTTTTAATATGAACTTGTCTAGCCATTATTTTTTCTTTTATTTCTTTTCTAGTTCTACCTAAATAGGGTCTTACTCCTTTCATAAATTCATAACCCATTACACCAACAGCAAAATAATCAACAATAACTGTATGATTTTGACAGCACATAACTTCAGGTGCCATATAACCAGGAGTTCCACTTGTTTCTTTTGAATTATTTGCAACTTGGATTTTTGCTATACCAAAATCAGTAATTTTTACATAACCTTTATCATCCAATACTAAATTTTCTGGTTTAATATCTCTATGAATTATATAATTATTATGACAATATTCCAAACCTAAAATAATACATGCTATAAAAAATTTTGTTTGTTCTTCTGTAAATTTTCTCTTTTTACATATATGATAACGAATATCACCTCCTGTTAATAAATCCATTATTAGATATAAATTATCTCTATCTTGAAATGAATAATGCATATTTATTATAAATGGATGATTCATTTTAGATAAAAGATTTCTTTCTGATTTTATACTTTTTTCACTTTTTTTATCAATAATCTTCACTTTTGACATTTCTTTCATTGCATATAATTTGTTATATTTTTTGGTTTCTACTTTCCAAACTTTACCAAAACCTCCTCTTCCTATTATTGAAATATAATCAAATGAATTTTTGTTAACTGATTCTGAATCAGGGGAATCAAAACTATTATTTGAAGAAGTATTATTTCCCATATTTCAATTATTATTTATATTAAAGTTGAAATTAATTAAGATTAGTAAATAAATAATTTAATAAATTTTATTTTTTAAAATCAATCTTTTTTAGGATTATTAATAATTATAGTTATTATATATTTTTTATTGTACTCCATTTATTTTCTTTAATTCTTCTTCATAATCTTTAACTTGTTGTTCAATATTATTTCTCATTTGATCAAGAATTTGTTTATTTTTATCTTGCTCTTCTTTTAAAGCATCTGCTTTAGTGGCATCTTTATCTACTTCTTCTTGTAAAGCTTTTTCTCTATTTGCAGCATCAGTTTCGGCATTTTTAATATTATTTTCTAATTCTGCTTTTTTCTCTTCTACTTTCTTCATAATTTCTTCTACACTTAATTTATTTCCCATAAATTGTTCTCCTTTTTCTTCTACTTCAGCTCCTTCCATATAGCCTCCAATTACTTCACCACCTTCTTCTTTTTTTTCTTCAGTTGGTGCCTCATCTTTTTTTTCCTCAGCTGGTACTTCTTCTTTTTTTTCCTCAGCAGTTGCATCATCTTTTTTTTCTTCAGCTGGTCCTTTTTCTTCCTTTTCTTCTTCAGGTTTTTTTTCTTCTTTATTTTCTTCAGGTTTTTCTATAGCATCATCTTTATTTCCATCAACATTTTCTCCTCCTTCTTTTTTCTCTTCTTCTCCACCTTCTTTTTTTTCTTCTTCTCCTCCTTCTTTTTTCTCTTCTTCTCCTCCTTCTTTTTTCTCTTCTTCTCCTCCATCTTTTTTCTCTTCTTCTCCACCTTCTTTTTTTTCTTCTTCTCCTCCTTCTTCTCCTCCTTCTTTTTTCTCTTCTTCTCCTCCTTCTTCACCTTCTTCTCCACCTTCTTTTTTCTCTTCTTCTCCTTCTTCTTCTCCTTCTTCTACTTCACTTTTTTTTTTCTCATGTGGTAATTTCTTACCTTTAAGTACATAATCTAATACTTCTTGTTTAGTATAATCTCTATCTGAAGCTTGAATTTTTTTTAATCTATAAGTCATTTCTTGTTTCTTTTCTCTCATTTCTTCATCAATTTTTAATCTTTCATCTCTAAGTAATTCTTTATCTCTTTGCATTTGATCAATTTTATCCATTCTTTCTCTTATTTCTTCCATTTGTTTTTTTCTCTTATATTCTTTTATTCTTTCATTTCTAATTACTCTATTCTTTCTTTCTTCTCTAGCAATATATAATTTATTTGCCTTTTTCAACATATCGTTTTCTAATTCTTCTCTATGTTTTTGTCTTCTTTCTTCTTGTTTTCTCATTTTAGCTAAAAGTCTTTGTTTTTCTCTTTCTGCTTTATCATCATTTTTTGTTAAAACTCTTTTAATTGATGCTGCTTTCTTTCTTTGTTCATTGTTATATTCTTTTAATTCTTTTTCTTTTTCTTCATCTTGTTTTCTTTGCTTTTCTTCTAACATTTTTTGCTTTTTTTCAAATGCATTAATTTTGTCTTTCATCTTTTTTTCTTTTATTTCAATTGCTCTTTTATAATTTCCTTCTGTTTTTTTCTTTTTTTCTTCATTTTCTTTATTGAATTTTTCTTTCATTTTTTCAATATTTTTTTGCCTTTTTTCTTCTTTTTTTTCTAATTCAATTTTTTGTTCTTTTAATTTATTTTCTTGTTTTTGATAAATTTCATTAACTTTTTTCCTAAATTCTTTTTCTTCTAATCTTCTTTTTTCAAGCATTTCTTTTCTTTGTTTTTCTTCCTCTAAAAATTTTTTTCTTTCTTCTTCTTTTTCTTTTTTATACATCTTTTCTCTTTCTTTTCTTTTTTTATCTTCTTCTAGAATTGCTTGTCTTTTCTTTTCCTTTCTTTCTTGTTCTCTTTTAAATTGTTCTTTTAATCTTTCTTCATCTCTCAATATTTTTTCTTTTCTTAATTTTTCTTCTTTATCTCTTTGTGCTTTAATTTTAGCTTCATTTTTTTTTCTTTGTTCATTAATTTCAAATTCATAATCAATGATAATTTTTAAATTTTCTTCTTGTTGTTTTTTTAATAATTCTAATTTTTTTCTTTCTTCTAAAATTACACTAGAAACATTTTCTTTTTTATGTTTAGATTTATTTTTACCTTCATCACCACTACCAACTTCTTCTTCTTCTCCTTCTTTTTTTTCTAATTCATCCCCCTCTTCACCTTCTTCTTTTTTCTCTTCTTCTTCACCTTCTTTTTTTTCTTCTTCACCTTCTTTCTTTTCTTCTTCACCTTCTTTCTTTCCTTCTTCACTTTCTTTCTTTCCTTCTTCACCTTCTTTCTTTCCTTCTTCACCTTCTTTCTTTCCTTCTTCACCTTCTTCTCCCTCATTTAATTTTGGACCATCTTTAAGTTGTTTTTCTTCTTTTTCCATATATTCTTTTTCTTGCATTTTATCTTCTTTTTGTGGATTCTTTGCTACAATTTCATTTCTTTTTTCTAAGGCTAGTTTTATTAATTCATTACGTACTTTTTCTTGATTATCATATCGTTCTTGAATTAATTCTTTGGGTAAAGTTTTACATTCATGATGTCTTCTTATATATGTTTCTAATGTTATTTTATGAAGTTCTTCAGGTTTTACTCCTATTAAATTTAATGCTTCTATTGAACGAGGTGAATTTATTCTTTTCCCTTTTGAGGAAAAATCACAATTTGTTAAATTTATTTTTTCTGATGACATTTATATATTTTTTTTATAACTTAAAGAATTTGATAAATAAATAAATTTTTAATTTAAATATTCAAAGAAATAATAAAATAAAAATAAAAAAAATATTATAAAAATTTAAAAAATTCAAATGAAATAATTAAAAATTAATATTTAATTATAATATCTCATTTTAGCAATATTTCTACCTTCTAATGAAGCATTATGGAAATTTTCACCATGAACATTTTCAGATTTAACTGAAGTTCTAAATCCTTTATAACCAACAATATAAGGAACATCAACATCAGGTTTAACAGATTGTAAACTTTCAATAAATTTGGGAGGAAGCCCTTCAGCTTCTTTAAATCCGACACCATATTTTTCTTTTTTTTCCTGTTCCATAATTTTATCATAATTTAGATATGATATAACCTTTTGAAAAATACTTTGTGTACCACAATAACCCACAGTAGGAACTTGTGCAATTTTAGAATGATAAATCCTTCTAATATCATTATAAAATTTTCTTCCTTCATCACCATATTGTCCTTTTAAAGTATATCTATAATTCCCACTATTAGCTTCTAATTCTCTCATTTCAGCATCACTTCTTATTTTTGGTCTACCATAATATTCCATATTTGAACTTTTAAATCTTTCACTATTAGGAATATCTGCATCTTTAAGGTAATCACCTTTAATAGCTTTTGCAGTTGCTTTTGAATAAGTCATTCCATGTATATTTGCTGGATAAATTGCTGGAACATAAGTTTGATTTCCTGGAATTTGTTGTGGATAAATTTTATATTTATCACCTTTAATCCATGTTTCTGCTTCTTTACTTCTGTTTGAAAATATTTTTTCTTCTTCTAATGGATAATCTCTGTTAAAATCTGCATTATAATAATCTTTGTTATAATGTGAAAAATCAGTACTTTTAGATGGAAGCATTGATGCTTCTTTTGGTGGTTCTGCTGTTAAAAGATGCTTTATTGTATCATTTGTTGCTCCTATTGTTTTTCCTATTATGGAATATTTATAAGGAATATGTCCATTATATCCTGGGAAATCTTCACGATAAATTGATTTTTTCTCATCGGTTGCCATATTAATTTTATTTTATTTTTTATTAATTTTTTATCTATTATATTATTTTTTCCTGAATATTTTTATAATTTTATTTTTATATTTTTATTATTAAAAAATAATATATACAAACGTTTTAAATAACAAATGAGAATTTTCTAAAATTAATACCTAATAAAAATATATAAATTACTTTGAAAAATAAATAAAAAATAAAAATGTCTTTAAAAGATTACAAAATAGAAAAACAATTAGGAAAAGGAGCATTTGGTTCTGTAACAAAAGTGACAAAATTATCGGATGGTAAAACCTATGCAATGAAAAACGTAAAAATTGGAAAATTATCAAAGCCTGAACAAGAAAGTGCCTTAAATGAAATACGTATATTGTATGCATTAGACAATCCAAATATAATATATTATTATGAAGCATTTTTTGATGAACCAACCAGATCTTTAAATATTATAATGGAATTTGCAGATGATGGTGATATTGCTGGAAAAATAAAAGAAGTAACTCAAAAAAGGGAGCACTTTTCAGAAGAAACAATTTGGAATTGGATTATTCAAATGTTAGAAGGAATGAAATATCTTCATAGTAATAATATAATTCATAGAGATTTAAAGTGTGCAAATATATTTTTAACAAAAAAAGGTCTTTTAAAAATTGGTGATTTAAACGTAAGTAAAGTTACACAAAGTGGTTTAGCAAAAACTCAAACTGGAACACCATATTATTGTTCTCCTGAAATTTGGAAAGAAACAACATATGATCAGAAATGTGATGTTTGGTCAATTGGATGTATAATTTATGAATTATGTGCATTAATCCCTCCTTTTAGAGGAACTTCTCTTAGAGATTTATCAATTAATATTTTAAAAGGAAGATATCCACCTATTCCTAGTTCTTATTCTAAAGATTTATCTGACTTAATTAGTAAAATGTTAATTGTTGATCCTAAAAGAAGATATTCAACGGATCAATTATTAAATTGTGATATTATTCAAAAAAGAATTAAAACTATTAAAAATAGTGTTATACCTTATATTGTTAATAATAATGTTAAGAATATTGATAATGTAAATATGATTAAAACTATTAAATTACCTAGAAATTTAAAAGATATTAATAATAAATTACCTAAAAGAAGAAAGAGAAAAAATGAGGGTGAAATGATGATGAATGATGAATTTGAAACCAAAAAAGCAATAGAGTTTAAAAAAGTTTCTGAACAATTAAATAAAAATAACAATAATTATGGATATAATAATTTGAATTATAATAATAATCAAGGAAATAATTATCAAAATCGTCGTCAAGAAAATTTATATAATTATGGTGGTAATAAAGATAGAGCACTTCCACAAAATAATAACAATAACAAAAATTATGATTACTACCAACAAAAAGCAAATAATCAAAATTTATATAATAATGAAAAACATAATAAACCAATAAAAATAAAAGACCCACCTCAAAAATATCAAAGAAACTTGGAAGCAGAAAAATATTTAAGAGAACATAAAGAAGAGCAAAAAAAAAAAGAACTAATCCATAATCCAAAATACAATAACCTTCCACCAAAAAATCCAAAAAATAATAATAATATAAATAACAATAAAAAGCCTCAAAATAGACCAATGTCAGGTAATAGAATAATATCAAATGATAAACCAAAACCAAATAGATATCAAGATTTTTATGGAGGAGATGACATAAGTAGAATAAATGTTCAACAACCACAACCTCATAAAAGACCTCAAAGTGGAAGACCAGTACACCATCAACAATTACAAAATGAAAATGTGAGGGTACCAAGTAAACAAGCTCATAGACCAAATGCTAAAGATATTTTACCAAAAAGGAAAGTTGTATATGAAAAAATGAATTATCAAGATTATAAAGCTAGAAATGCTTATAAAAATAATAATGCAAATAAATATGGTGGATATCAAATGAATGTTGGTAATAAAAATAATTTGTATAAGGCTATGGGAATTGGGGATAGGAAAGGTCCTAAAATTGTTAATCATAAACATTAGATTTTAAATTTTTTATTTTGGAATTTTTTATATATTTTTTATTTTATTATTTTATTGTTTAAAAAAGTTAATTTTGAATTAAATTGTTTTTATATATAATTTATATAATAGAAAAAAATGTTTCCTCTTAGAAAATTTAGAATAGGATGTGAATCTAAAATAAAAGAATCACTTAGAAAATATATTCAAGATAAATATAGTATAGAAACATATAATCAATGTGAAGAATTTATAAATGAATTTTATCAAACAAGAAATATAGTTAGTTTTATGAGTAATAATCATACATCACCAGATCAAATAAATATAATGATTTCTAATTGTTACACATATTTAAAAACTTTAGATATATTAAATCAAAAAATTAGAATAGGAAATAGTTATGATGAACTTCAAATAAATTTTTCATGGAGAGAAGCATCATGTAATAAAGAAACATCCTCTAAAAATATTTATTATGAAATTTGTTCTGTTAAATTTAATATTGCAATATCTTATTGTTTATTAGGTTATTTAGATTTTAAAAATGAAGATCCTGAAAAATTAAAAGAATCAATGAAAAATTTTGAAAGGGCTTGTTATATTTTTGGTGAAGTTAAAGAAACTTCAAAAACATATCTTGGAACAGAAAATATTCCTGATTTTTCAGAAAGTTTTTTAAATTGTTGTAATGATTATGCTTTGGGTTTATCTCAAATTTGTGTTTTAAAAATTGCCATTATCAAAAATTTATCTAAAGGTCTTATTTCTAAATTATCAATGGGTGTTTATAATTTATTAAATCAATGTATGAATTATTCAATAACGTCTTTTTCTTGTGATAAAACATTACCTAATTTTTTAAGAAATTACTTTGAAGCAAAAGCTTATATTTATAAAAAAGATTTTTTATTAATTGATTATGATAAATATGCTCAAGGCTTAGGAAATATTTTAGGATATTCAAAATTAGCATTATCCAAATTAAATTTATGTGTTAATGATATAATAAAAGTTAAAACGTATTTTGATGAATTTAAATTAAAAAATGAAAAAAGTGATTTAGAATATTTTATTCAAAAATATACTCAATTAAATGAAAAAATAAATAGAGAAAAAATAACAGAAGAAAGTAAATTACCAATTATTGAAGCAGATATAAAAGTTCAACCTTTAAAAGTTGAATTTACTCCAAATCCAATTTCTTCAATTATAATATTAAATAAATATTTAATTCCAAATGATATTAAACCTTTAGTTAATAGATATTTTGAAGATGTTGCAAAGTTTTTAAATGAAAAGTTATCAAAATTTGAAAGTGAAAAATCAATTAATGAATTTTTAGAAAATAGAAATTTACCTAATGCTCTTATAACAGGAATTTCTTCTAATACAATTAGTCAAAATATTTTTGATGAAATTTTATCTGTTCAAAATCAAGGTGGATTACATTATTTAGAAAGTCAACTTGATAAAATATCAAAAGAAAGTAATAGAATGGGAGAAAAAATTAATAAATTAGAAGAAAAATTATATGAAGATAAACAAGATGATGATAAATGTAGAATATTATATGGAAATGATAATTGGAAAAGAGTATATAATCCTGAATTTTTAGAGAAATGTAAATCATTAAAAGAAAATTTAAATATAGGAAAAAATTTAGATTTTCAAATTAGGAAAAAAATATTAGAAAAAACAAAATATTATGAATTATTTTCACTTCCTAAACATGTAATTGAAGCAAGAATTCCTACAAATATAGATCAAACTAAATTAGCAGAATTATCTTCTACACAAGCATTAAAGTTTTCAATTAATAAATTAGAACAAGATAAATTAAAATTAAGTGAAACAATTAAAGAAATGTTTAATGATTTATATTATAATATTCCTATTGTAGAATTTCAAAATGTTCTTTTAAATAAAAGAACTGAGAAACTTATAAGTGAAGATAGAAAAAAAAAATATGAATCAATGTTAGAAAAAATAAGTGAAATAAATATAATGATTAAAACTGATTTTATTGATATTGAATCAAAATATAATGAATTTGCTAATGCTTGTGGAGATTTAAAACATTCAGAAAATGAAGAAACTCAACAATACTTATTCTTTTTATCAAATGCAAAAAAAGAATTTCAAAAACATGTTAATAATATAAATAATAGTTTAATATTTTATGAAAATTTTGCAAAAAAAATTGAAGAAATAAATCAAGAAGTTGATAGTTATTTAGCAGCTAGAGAAATAGAAAAAAAAGAATTAATAGATATAATATGTAAAAATGAAAGAATGAAATTTTCTCAAAATTCAATAAAAGATAAAGAAGGAAATGTAAATATAAAACAAGAACAATTTTATAATCCAAATTCAAATAATTCAAATAATAATAATAATAATTTCCAAAATCAATATGATCAATCAATGTATCCTAATCAAGGAAATAATATACAATTTCAAAATCCAAATCAAAATAATAATAATCAAACTAATCAAAATATGTATTATCAACCTTATAATATAAATCCAAATAATATGCAACCTGGACAAAATTATCCTCAAAATCAACAAAATCAAAATTTCCAATATAGTTATCAATATAATATTCAAAATCAAAATAATAATCAAAGTAATAATCAGAATTATAATCAAAATCAACAATTAAGATATAGTGAAATATTTAAAAAATAATTAAAAAATTATAAAAAATAATAAATTAATATATATTAAATATATAAAAAAATTTAGTCATTTTCATTAAAAAAAATATATTAAAAATAAAATAATAATACATCAATTTCCCATTTTTAATTTTTCTTCATCTTTTATTCTTTCAAATTCCATTTTAGGATGAATTTGATTTTTTTTCATTATTCTTAAACATTTAATACATCTTCCAAATTCATCAATATTTTCAGGTTCACAACAAATATTAAAATTATTAGCTTTACCTAAAGGTTCATAATCCATTGGTTTTTGATTTTTTAATTTAATTTGATTAGATAATTCACTAATTAATTCTTTTCTAACTCTAAATTTTTTTTTTAATTTTTCTTCATTTATTTTATTATCTTCATCTTTTATTTTTTGTAATGCTTGTTGTTCTGTTGCAATATCAAATGATTTATTTCTTTTTTTTTCATTATCTTTATCTTCAATTAATTTTTTATTTTGATTAATAAAATCTCTTTTTAATCCTTTTAAATAATTATTTCTTGCATTATTTTCAATTTCAGCTTCTTTTAAATTTTTTTGGAAAATATAAGCTTCATTTTCTTTATCTTTATCTTTTTCCATTTTTTTTCTATTTTCTCTATTTAATATTTGTTGATCTAGAAATTTTTTATATTGACTTATTGTTGGTAAATATTTATTCCTTAATTTATTTCTTCCAATTGCATCAACTGAACCATTTGTTATTGGATTTGGTTTATTATAAAAATCTTCTACATTTTTATTATAACCATTAAATCTTCTTTTTAATAAACATTCTTCATTTTTTTTATATCTTTCTAATGTTCTTTGTTTTAATGGATCATTTGATGATTTAAATAAAGGAAAATCTGCTTTTTGATTTTCATTTATTAATTTAGTTTTTTCATCCATTTTTACTGTATTTTCTGCTGCTTTTTGACTTAAATTAAAATTTCTATCTACTTTAAATTGAATTCTTTGTTGTAATTCATTTTTTCTTCTTGCTTGAATTGTAAAAGGGTCATCACCTGAAGTATTGTCTCTTATTCCTAAATTATGTAATTTCATTAATTCTAAATTTATGCAATTTGAACATACTCCTTCTATTACTATTTTCCCATTAATTAATCTATTTTGAATTATTTTATTACTATTATGAGTATGATTACTATTTAAATTTGAATTCCTTGAATTTATTTGTAAAATTCTATTTGGTGTTTTACTTAATCTTTCATTATTTAAGTCTATTTGTTTTAATACTGTTTTTTTTGTTATTATATTATTATCATTTTCATTATTATTTGGATTATAATTATTTAAATTATTATTGGCATTATTTATATTATTATAATTATTATTATTTCCAAGAGTATTTAAATTAATATTTGAATAATCATATTTAAAAATACTTTGATTATTACTATTCTGTGTAGCTTTTGAAGTCCTTCTTTCAATATTATGATCATAATTTAATTCAATATTTGAATTCATATCATTTCTTTTGATAGGCCTTAAAATCCTTTTTTGAGGAATAGGTGTTACACTCTAAGAAATTATAAATAAAAATATATTTACTCTATTTTCACTAAGATCTTCTTTATTAATAGCAGTTAATTGTTCTCTTAAAATTCTAAAATTTTTTTGTTTATTTATATCATAATCCATTATTAAATAACCTAAAATATTTAAATTTATTCAAATAAATAATTAAATTTATCAAAATGGAATTTAATTTTGACATTGAAAAAGCAATAGGAAATATATCAGAAAATGGAATTGTCTTTCTAGATGGAAGGAATTATAAACAATATGATTCTCAAACGTATATAAATATAAGAAATCTTTTAGATACAATAGGGGAATTAAGTGCAAAAGTAAGAAACAATATTTAAAATTAATTTTTTTTTAGGCTCAAAAATTAAAACAAGTAATTACAACAGGTTCAAGATTTTTTGGAACTGATCAAAGAATTTATTTAAAATGTAAAGGAAATATATTTATTGGATTTATTAAGGTTGGAAAAAAACATCTATTTATTTATGATGAAATTGGAAAAATAACAGAAATGAATCCTTTATGTGTATTAGATTTTTATGTTTATGAAAAATGTCAAAGGTCTGGAAATGGTAAAATTATTTATTCAGAAATGATTGAAAAAGAAAATATTGAACCAAGAAAATTAGGTTATGATAGACCTAGTATTAAATTCATTAATTTCTTAAAGAAATATTATAAATTAGTAGATTATATTCCTCAAAATAATAATTATGTTGTTTTTAAAGATTATTTTAGAGAAAATAAAAAAAAGGTTGAATTACCTCCAAATATAAATAATAATATTAGATTAAATAATAATACTTATGGATATTATCATACTACAAAAAATTTATCAAATCCAAAAAATTATACAACTTATAGTGATTCATATTTAGACTTTTATAAAAATACGAATAATACAAATAACATTAATATTAATCCATATAATAAATATCCCCAAAAGAAAGAAAGAGCAATTATTAATAATTGTCCTTATGATACTTTTAAGAAACCAATAGAAGAAAATAAGAACAAAACAAATTTTAATCCATATGAAAAATATACACCAAAAAAAGATGATTATAAAAATGATACATATTCAAAAACAATGAAAGCAGAACAAATTCAAAAAGAATATTTTACAGAAAAAGAACCAAAAGATGAATATAGATTCTTAGATTCATATAAAGATACTTACAAAAATCCATATAATAATCCTTTCTTATTTACTTTAAATGATTATAAAGTAGAAAAACCAAAATCATATATTGATTCATTATTTCCTCCAATAAAAAAATATCAATATCAATCAAGTTCATCTGAATATGGTTCATTTTATTAAATAATTAAAATAATAAAAATAAACAAATAAATAAAATTTTAAATAATATATTTTATTTAAAAAAACTAAAAACTTAAATTAAAATGAATAAAGAACCCAAAAATCAACTTAAATTTGCAAATATCCCAATAGATGATAGTCAAATATTTTACAAAAGAAAATTTGTATTTGCTTTTACTAACTTAAGACCAATAGTTCCAGGTCATATTTTATTATGTCCAACAAGAGTAGAAAAAAAATATAGTGATTTAACAGAAACAGAAGTAATGGAATTATGGATTTCAGCTAAAAATATAATTCAAAATTTAAAAAAATATTATGGAACAGATTCAGTACAAATTTCTATTCAAGATGGTGAAGATGCAGGACAAACTGTTGAACATTGTCATATTCATATTATTCCTATTCCTAGTGGATATAATGCACAAAATATTGATGATTCTTCTAGAAAATTGAGAAGTAAAGAAGAAATGGCTCAAGAAGCTGAAGATTATAGAAATAATTTTGTTTTTAATTAAATTTATATTTTTATTTATTTTTATTGTTTTTTAATTTAAAATTATTTTTTAAATAAATTTTTTTTTTATTTATATTTAATTATTAAGTTTATATTTTTTTCTATTTTATAAATTTATATTTTTTATTTAATTCTTTTATTTTTTCTTTAATTGGTCCTGATAATTTTGTTAAGTTTCTTTCATATGAATTTTTATCTTTTTTAAATATACATTCCATTACAAAAGTTAATACTTCAATTTCATCTTCTTTCATTTTTAATTCTGCAATATTTTGTGATAAATCTAATTCATATGTACTTATTTTTGTACTTAATTCTTTTTCTGATGATTTACAAAGTTCTAATATTTCTTTTTGTGTTTGTATTAATTTGTCTTTATTTTGAATTGTTGATTGTTCTTCTTCTTTGTTTGATTGTAAATTCTTTAATTTATTTTCTAAAAGTTCAGATTCATTTTTTTGAATTTTTAAATTATTATTTGTTTTCTCTAATTCTGAAGTTAATGTTAAATTTTCATTTTTTAATTTTGAAATTTCTTTCTCGTAATTATCAGTCATTGTTTTATAATGTTTTTCTTTAAATAAACTTAATTCATCTAACATATTTTTTGATGTCTTTTCAACTCCATTTTTAGTTTCTTCTATAAATTTATTTCTAAAAACTAAATTTTTATTTTCTTCCAATTTCCCTACAATATCAGCATATTCTGAATAAGTTACCATAATATTAGATAATAAATCTTTTAATTCTTTTTCTTTTATATCTAAACAATCATTTTTTGATTCTTCTATTGTTTTTTCTTGAAATATTTTATAATTTCCTCTTAATTCTTCTAATTCTTTTTTTACATTTTTTAATTCTTCTTCATTTTTACTTGATAAAGTATTCTTTATAGCTAATTCTTTATTTAAATTTTCAACTTTTAATTCTAAATCTCTTATAACTTGATCTTTTTCTTTAGAAAAATCTTCTAATTTTTTATATTTTGCTTTCTCTATATCAATATTATTTAAATATTCTTTTTCTTTTAAATATAATTGTTGTTTTAAATCATCTATATTTAATTTTAAAACCAATATTTGAGAGTCTTTTTCTTTTATTTCATTTACTTTTTCATCTAAAATATTTTCTTTATTTTTTGAATCTCCTTCATATTTTTTTAAATTATTTTCTACATAATTTGAAATATTATCAGAATAATAATCAATTTTTTTACAAATATTTTCAATATATTCTTTAATAAGTGGAAATATTGAAATTAATTTTGTATTATCATTAAATAATTCATTTTCAATTTTTTCTCTTATTCCAGAACTAAAATTCTTTAAATGTGTTTTTATATCATTAATATTTTGAATATTTTCAACTTGTTTTTTTGATTCATTTTCATTTATCTTTTTAATTTTTTCTTCAAAATTATTTACTGCATCCTTAATACTATTTTCAATGTCTTCATTAACTGACAAAAAAATATCAGACAAAACATCACTTAAATAATTAGATTTAAGTACTTGACCAATATAACTTTTAGGAAAAATATCTTGAATTTCTTTTATAATTTCTTCATAAGAATTTTTTACTTTTTCATATATATTACAATTTTTATCAATTTCATCAGTAAATTTCGTTCTAAACTTATTTACAATATTCTCTGTAATATCATTTAAACTACTATATATAGCGCTTTTTAAAGAAGAAATAAAATAACAAGTTTCACCACTTGAAATATTTGTAGTAAATTCTTGTAGAACACCATAAAATAATTGACCATTTAATTGAATACCATTAATTGATTTTGGTTTAACATTATCAATAATTAATTTTTTAACTTGATTCATTGAATCATTAAACTCTGAAGTAAATGGATTATCAGGTTCAGATAAATATATATTTATTAACATATCTGCTTCTTCTGCTGTTGGGAAAGGAAGACATAATCTTTCTATATTTTTTTTATATAATTTTTGATAAGTTTCATTATCATTTAATTCATACTTTTCATTATATTTTGACATATCTTTTATATCATAATCTCTATTTATCCAAAATATTTTTGGTATATCATTATTTGTTAAATTATTGTTTTCTTCTTGAATATTTTCGTTATCTAATTTTACTTTATTAATATTGTCTATTAATTTATTAAAAAGTTCATTTGATTCTTTTATCATTTCATCACTTATATTATTTTGTGAATCAGTATCTTTTTTTTTAACATTAAAAATTAATGTTGATGATATTAAATTGCATATAATAAACATTTTTTCATCATAATCTTTTCTTTTCATATCACTATCAATAAAAAATCCTTCACAGTCTAAAATTAAAATATAAGTATCATTTTTTATTATTGGTTTTCCCCAAACCCAAATTCCCTTTGTTAAAGTTTGAACTCTATTATCAAATCCTCCAATTGGAAATGCTTGATTATTTCTTCCAATTAATTGACTTGATAAAAATGACTTTCCAGAATATACTTGTCCAGTCACTGTTATTATAGCTACTCTTTTATCAGACAGTTTCTTTAAAAAATCAATTCCTTCACTTTGTAAATCAAAAGTATCAGTAACTAACTGAATAGGTTTTTCTTCAAATATATTTTCCATTAATTCCCTACAATAAAAAAAATATATATAAAAAAAATTAAAAATATAAAATAAAAAATATAAAAATTTCAAAAATAAAAAAAATATAAAAATTCAAAAAATAAATTATTTAACCCAAAAAAAAATAAATAATTTCATTTTATATCTAAAATGTCAATAAAACTTTATGGTGACAGATTTTGTCCTTGGGCTCAAGAAATCCTTCACACATCATATGTAGCAAATGCTCCATTAACATTAATACAAACAACATGTGATGAAAATCAATGTGCAGCAATAAAACCAAAGGCACCAACAGGAACATTCCCCTTCTTAGAAACAGAAGATGGTACTGCATTAGGTCAATCAAAAGCTATGGAACTTTACATATGTGAACAATATAAAAAAGAACTTTTAGGAACTAATCCATTTGAACAAGCTCAAGTACATCAATGGATTGATTATGCTACTTTAGAAATTACTAATGCAGCAAATCCTTTAATTGATCCTATTTTTGGATGGAAATATCATAGTAAAGAAGTTGTTAATAATTCACAAAAAGATTTAAAAAAAAGAATGGATGTTTTAGAAAAACATTTAGAAGGGAAAGAATATTTAGTTGGTAATAATATTACTCTTGCTGATATTATTATGTTTAATAAAATTAGATTTGTTATGCAATTTTTATATCCTCAACAAATGAGAGATAATATTTTTAAAAATGTTAATAAATGGTTTAGTAAAATTATGGAAACTCCAGAAGCTAAAAAAGCATATGGTAGAATTATATTATGTAAACAACCTGTTAAAGCACATATTCCAGAAAAGAAAAAAGAAGAGAAAAAAAAAGAAGAAAAGAAAAAAGAAGAAAAACCAAAAGAAAAAAAAGATGAAGAAGAAAAACCAAAAGCAAAACCTAAAAATCCTTTAGATGAATTACCTCCATCAAAATTAGACTTAGAAACATTTAAAAGAGCATTTTTAAATAATAAAGATAAAGCAGATGCAATGAATAAATTCTGGGAAGAATATGATCCAGAAGGATATTCCCTTTGGTGGATGGAATATCAAAATTTACCAGAAGAAGGAAAAGTACTTTTTAGAACATCAAATTCAAAAGGAATGTTTCTTCAAAAATTAGATAATTTCAGAAAATATGCTTTTGCAGTTCATGGTGTTTATGGTAAAGAAGGTGATTATAAAATAAGAGGTGTTTGGATGTGGAGAGGAACTGATATTCCTAATGAAATGAAAGAACATGATAATTTCCCTTATATGACTATTAGGAAGTTAGATATTAATAAACCTGAAGATAAACAATTAGTTAATGATTATTGGACAAAAGTTAATGAGACTGATGAAGTTGAAGGAAGATTTGCTGCTGATGTGGAATATTTTAATTAAATAGATATTTAAATTGCGATTTTAATAAAAAATTTTTTTGTTTTTATTGTTTTTTATATTTTTATTTTTTTTTTTTTTTTTTTTTTTTTTTTTTTTTTATTTTTTTTTTTTATTGTTTATATTTTAATTTTTTTTTAGTCTGTATATAATAAGGTGTTTAATTCTTTTAATATTCCTTCTGAATCTTTCCATTGAAGTTCATCACCATATTCTTCTATTTGACGTAATTTTTCTAAATATAAATTTCTTTCTCTTAATGTTATTATTTTTGCTAATTTTAAATTATTTCCTTGTTCTATTAATTTATTTTTTAATTCTTCTATTTTGTCAAATTTACTTTTTAAATTTATTATTGTTGAATTATTATTATTTTGTTCTATTAATTCATCTAATTTTTGTTGTATTTGAGGTAGTAATTCCCATTTATTTTCTTTAGATAAATTAACTTTTGATAGTTTTGATATTCTACTTCCAGATAAAGGTTCATTATTAATTGAACTCATCATAGATTGTGATTCTGACATTTAAAATTTTTTTTCTAATTTTAACTTTTATATATTAAATAATAACTTAAATAAATAAAAAAAATGACTGATAATAATAATTTTCTTTCATCAGATGATGAAAATTCAATTGATACTTATTATGAATTAAGAAGAAAATTACTGACGCTATGTAATGAGACAGAATATTATTTAAATCAAATTTATTATAAAAAAAATAAATCAAATGAAAGTAATTATAAATCAGAAGGTGGGAATTATATAAATGAAATAAAAAATTATAAAGAAAAAACTGAAAAATTAAGAAAAGATTATGAAGTAATAGAAAATGCTAATAAATTAATAAAATTAGAAAATTTATTAAAAGAAAGACAAAGAATTTATGATAATTTAAAAAAAGAAAATGCATTCTTAATAAAAAAAAACGGAGAATCTCAAGAAAATAATATAAAATTAAAGGAAGATAATAAAAAAAGAGAAGATACAATTAATATAAATGAAAAAATAATAACAATTAAATCAAATATAAAAATACAAAAAGAATATTTAGAAAATATTCAAAATCAAAATAAAAAATATCAAGATAAAATAAAATCAATTGAATCAAAATGTAAATTAATAAATCAAAATATTGAATATAAAAAAAATCTTCAAAAACAAAAAAATGATGATGAAAAAGAAGATGAAAATGAAGAAGGAAAAGATGAATTACAAAAAAATATAGATGATTTAACAAAAATAAAAAAAAAAAAAGAATCAGTTCAAAAATCTACAATTAAAAAACAACAAGATGAAATTTTTCAAATAAAAACTGAATTAGAAAAATATAAAATTAAAATTGATGAAATAAATAGAAAAATAAAAAATACAAGCATTCAAGAAAGAGAAAAAAATAGAGAATTAGAAACAAAAAGGAAAAATATCTTATCTCAAAAAGTTAATAACACAAATAATACAAATAATATAAATAATACAAATTCAAATACAACAACAAATAATTCAAATAAAATACAAATGAAAAAACAAAGATCACAATTTTATAAAAATAATTTTAAATTAAACGAATTACAAAATGAAATAAAAAATCAACCAATAACATTAAGAGAAAGTTCAACTATGAAAAATATTCAAAGAACACCATTTAAAATTTCTAGTTTTTCAGATAAAGAAATTATACATGAAAATAATGAAGATGAAAATAAAGATGTTACTTTTGATGCATTAATTATTCATGATCCTACAGTTCTTCAAATTGAAAGATTAATGATTGATATTGAAAATACTTTAAATACCAAAGCTTTAGATGAAGAAAAACAAAATTATATTAAAGAAGTTATGAAAAATAATTAAGTAAAATTTATTATTATTAATGTTATTATTAAATATTTCATAATTTTTTCTTCTTTTAATATAATAAAAAATTATTTTATTCTTTTACATATTTAAAAAACAAATTTTTAAAAAAATAAATTTTCATATAGAAAAATTTAAAAAAAATATTATAAAAATTATTTAAAAATGTTTTCAATTTGTTCAAAAATAAAATCATCATCTTTCAAACTATCATAACTTAAATTCCTATTACACAAAATAGTAAAAGAATGATAAGCCCCACAGCAAATATCTTTAATTTCGCAATTAGTATAATTTAAAAAATAATTAATAACCCTAGGTAAACTTTTCTTATTTTGCAATCCAATCCCTAATTGACCACATCTATTACTTCCCCAACTCCACAAATTACATTCATTATTACTACAATCCAAAATAATTGCTAAAACATGACTTTCACCACAAGCAACTTTTAAAACTTTCATATTAGTAAAATATTCTAATTTTAAAGGAATAACAATATCATTGCAATTATAATCATATTCAATTTTATCATTATCAAAACCACATTGATTTAAATCATTAACTCCACATGAAAATAATTCATCTTTATCATTTATAAATAGAGAAAATGTTTTACCACAACAAATATCTTTAATTAAGCAATTTTCACCATCAAAATTTTTAATTTGAATAGGGATTAATTTCCTACTTTTTATCATTCCTGTACCAGGTTCAAAAAATTCTTCACAGAAACCTAAACCTAATTGTCCATTTGCTCCGAAACCCCATGAATAACATCTACCATCATTACTTAATGCTAAATTATGTGCTTCTCCAGATGATATTTTCTTAATATTAATATTAGATAAAGAATCAATATTCATTGGATTAAAAATAAAGGAATTTTCATCTTTTTTCCCTCTATTATATTGTTTAAATAATTTTTCCAAGACATTAATTTCTAAACCTAATTGACCACCTTTAGAACATCCAAATGAATAAACTTGACCTAAAGTATCAATTAATAAATTATGAATACTTCCACAAGATATTTCTTTAATTTTAATTTTCCTTTTATTTAAAGATTTAATTTTAGTAGGAATATAAATTATATCATCAATATTATCATAACCTAAAACACCATCTTGACCCCAACCCCATGAATAAACAGAACCATCTTTACTTAAAGCTAAAGAATGTTCATTTCCACATGATACACTTATTATATTTTTATCATTTAATTCTATTATATTTTTAGGAGTTGATATTGTTGTTGATGTATTATATCCACTTTCATTTTCTACTCCACATTGTCCTTTACTATTATTTCCCCATGAAAATAATTGTCCTTTTTCATTTATACATATTGAATGTTCCCATCCTGAACTTATTTTTTTTACTTTTTGATTCTTTAGTTTAAATATTAAACGAGGTAATGATAAAAAATCGTAATTGTTATGTGTTGTTTCACAATGAGAATTGTTACCCCAAGATATTATTATGTCATTTGGATTGTTTTTTTTATATGAAAGTGTTTCATTTATAAATTTACAATAGGGAGATAAGGCTTTTCCATATTTTAATTTTGAATTTGGGTTTTTGGTATTTTCTAAATCTAGATTTTTTTTTATAAATTCTTTTGAATATAAAAAATTTGATTCTGGGAAATTTAATAATGAAAATATTGTTTTTACTAAAAATAAAAAGAATCTTTCTGTTAAGAAATAATTTACATAATTTGATTTTATATCACTCATTGAAGGAAAAGAAAAAAAAGGTAATGTTGAAATTTCCTTATTTAAAAAACTAAAATTGTATTCAGAATTAATTTGAATATTATGTAATGATATACCTTTTGCTTCAACTCTTATAGGACCTCCAGTCATTTCATCATCTTCATCATTAAAATTTTCATCAGGTTCTTTTTTTGAATAAGAATATTGAATTTCTTTTAATAATAATTGTTCTTTAATATAAAGATCATTAAAGGTATCTTTATTAATATTAAATTCTTCACATTTACTTTGTCTCTTGGAACCATATAAATAATATAAACAATGAAATAATTCTTTAAAATTTTCATTAATAATATCATTATTATCTAATATTACTGCATTTCTTCCTGTTTTCCATGTTGAAAATAACATAATATTATGTCCATCATTATTTCTCCCTCTTGGTTCACCATATTTTAATAAACTATAAACTAAACTTTTACTATATGGTTGTTCACTATCTAAATATTTTGTTTTTTCATTTAATAAACCATTCAGTAAATTTATTATAATTAAAAAATCAATATTGTAATAAAATATTTTTTTTTCAATTATATCATTAATTTTAGAAATTATATCTTTACAAATTTTCACATTTTCATCTTCAATATAATAACCAAGTAAAAATAAATAAATATAAAAATAAAGAAGACTATTATTTGTTCTAGGATTAATACTAATAATATTTTGAAAAATATATTCAATATATTGTTGACTTTCAGAAATAACATTTTTATCTAAAATAGAATAACAGATATTTAAATTTTTATAAATATAATTTTCACTATTCACAGTAAAATTAAAAAAAACTTTATGTAAAATTGGAGGAAATTTAATATGATAATTATCACAAAGATTATCCCAAAATTTTGCTTTTTGAGAAGCAGAAATAATATTATTAGTAGAAGAAAAAGGGTTTTTAATTGAAGCACCTTTTAAATTATTTACAGTTTTAGAATCATCATAAGTAAATTCTAACATACCCATTCCATCACTTGAATTACCATGATCATTATTATCTAAATTAGTATAATTATCAATTGATCCATTTTCTTTTTTAATATTTTGTTTTTTTTTAAAGAATTCTCCAACAGAGATATCTCTACTACTATTTAAAATGTTATAATTTAAATTATTTTTATTTACTAAACTTCTATTTACCATACTCATATTACTTACATTTTCAACACTTACTTCTTCTTCAATTTCATCTGATTTTTTTGATATTGTTATTAATTTTGCTAAAATATAATATGAAATTTCTTCTCCATTAATATATGAATGTAATATTGGATCTGATGATGTTAAAAAAATTTTATTTGATTTTATTTCATTGTGAAAATGTTCTAATGAAATACTTACTTTATATTTTAAGTCATAATTTATATTTATATTTAATTTTTTTTCTAAACATGTTAAAAATATAAAAGGATATTTTCTTGCTGATTCTATAAAACTACACATTATATCTATATCTCCTATTAATGGCTTATTTCCTTTAAAAATATAAAAAAATATTTTATTCCATTTTTGAATTAATTTTTGGAAATGAATTTTTAATTTAGTTAAACATTTATTAAATTTGTTTTGTTGAATTAAAGTTGGGGCTAAAATTGTAAAAATGATTGTAGATGCTTCTTCAACAAAGGCAATAGTTATATCACTATCACAAGTAATTGATTTTTTAATTATTTTTCCAAATAATTCTATTTTAATTAAATTAACAATATTATTATTTGTTTCTGGATCTAAAGAATTATTATGTTCTATTTTAAATAAAACATAAAAATAAAAAATTTTATTTATTCCATATGTTTTTCTATAATAATCTAAACTGTCAAGATCAGTAATATATTTATTTCTAGAAATAAAATTAATAAAAGAATTTAAATAATTAATAAAATTAGATTTGAAAAAGAAATGATTATCATATCTGATATTTAAATTAATTAAAGGATAATTAATAGGAATATCATAACCATCAACAGAAAGTAAATTAGGAATATCATTAGAACAATTAATTAAAACATATTTATATTCATTATTAGAAAAAGGATTTTTAATTTTTAATAAATTATTTGGTAATAATCTAGAAAATAAAGGAGATAATTCAATATCATCTAAATTAAAATAAGAAATATCAATATTATGATCTATATTTGATTCATATAAGACTTCAGTTCCAATTAAATATAATCCATCAAAATAACAATAACCCATTAAAGGAAATAAAATATGATTACTTAATAATATTTTATCTTTATTTAAAGGAGTTATTGATATATTATCTAACATTTGAATATATTCTAAATAAAACATATTTAAAGCTTTTCTTTCTTTTTCAAAAAGTTTTATTTCTTTTTCATCTTTTAATAATTTAAAATAAACTCCTTTATAAATAAAACCATTATCCCATTCATTACTATCAATTACAGGAATATTTAAATTATTTTTTATTTGAATATTTTTAAAAAAATATGCCATTGACCAAATTAACCAATTAAAATCTTCCTGTAATTTTAGTCTTGAATGAATATATTTATTAAAATAAATAGAATCAATTGTTGTATTATTATAATCTCTTGTTAATAATTTAGAAGTATTTAAAACTTTTTCTTTTACCCAATTTCTTTGTTCTAAACTTAATAATTTTAAACATACATTTTCTAATGATAATGATTGTATATTTTTTAATATGATTGAATATGATTGACTGTCAGAAAATATTTCATTTTCATTTTTAGTTGGAAAATGCTTATAAAAAAATGGAATATCTATTAATTGTATTTTTTCTGATTTCTTTGATATATATGATATGTTATCTATTTTTTCCTCTTTTTTTTTATTTTGTATTACAGAATCATTTATTTTATTATCTTTTTCTTTATTATTTTTTATTTGATTTGTTGAAATTGATGTATTATTATTTGTTGAATTATTATTATTATTTAATGCTTCTTTTTTTTGACTTTTTTGATTATGATAATGTGTAGATTTACTACGAGGATTTTTGGATTTTATTTGTTCATTTCTATTCACAGATTGACATTCTCCCATTTTTTTAAAATTAATTTCTTTATTTTATTACACTAATTTTTAATTTTTATAAATTTAATAATAATTTTTTATTAAACTTTGGTAATTGAAATTATAAATGTCAAATAATAGTAAATTTGATATGATTATGACTTATTATAAAAATGAATTAGATTTAAAAAATAAGGAAATTAATTCATTAAAAAAAGTAAATGAAAATCTAAAATTAGATAATAAAAAATTAAATGAAAAAATTGAATTAATGAAATTTGAGAATTACAAAGTAAAAGAATTATATGGTACTAAAATGACATTGGAAATTGAAAAAATGAAAAAAAATGGAGAAGAAATAAATGATAGTGTTCAATATCAAAAAGAAATAAATCAAGAAACTCCTTTTAATATTTGTAATAAATGTTTAAATTATAAAACAAAATTATATGATTTTGAAATTTTAAATTCAAAATATGAAGAATTAATTAAGCAAATGGCTTCATTTTATAATAGAATAAATAAAATATTTAATAATAATAATATCATTTTAAATTTTAATAAAAATACAAATTTTGAAGAATTTAAAAAGTATTTAAATCAAATTGAAAATGGTATTTTTACTCAATATGGTGATGGTAGAAATATAAATCAAAATCAAAATAATAATTTTTATACTCAGAAAGATAATAACAGATTATTTTTCCCATATAAAATTTAATTATTTAAATTTTTAATTAAATAAATTTATAAAGGATATTTTCTAATTTATAAGTATCTACTTCATCCTCATAAACTTTTCTTCCCAAAAATAAAATAATAACTACTAAACTATTAAACAAAATAATTAAAATGAAAAAAACTAATAAAACAATTGCAACTGTTTTATGTTTATTAATTATATTTTGATAAGCTTCTTCTAATTGAATATGAAATATTTTGAAACTAGAAAGAATATATTTATCAAAAGTTTCATCAATATAAATATAAGAAGTTCCTTTATATAAAGAATTAATATTATCTCTATTTGTAATAATATTTTGAGATAAATCAGATAAAGTTCCTAATACTCTACTATATATTGGCATTATTCCTTTTTGAGAATTTGATTCTTCTAAAGCTTTACATGAATCAACATTATAATTATATTTTTCTAAAAAAGAACATAAATCTCTCTCAAGGAAATTATAAATTTCATCAAAAGAAGAAAGTTTATTATTTCCAGATGTCAAACTATTAAATTCAATTTCAAAATTATATAAACTTTGATAATAAACAGGAATTAAATCATTTAAATTAATAAGATCACTTGAAGGATTATTTATAATATTTAAAATCATAATTATATATCTTTCCATAGAATAACCATAAGTATCAATTACCATTTTATAATTTAAAAAATCTTCAGTGTCTCCTAAAAATTTCATAAATAAATGTAAACATATTATTGGTATTAATAATGATAAGATTATATTTCCTAATATAAATATTATTATTATTATTATATCAAATATATATGATATTGAATATGTTTGAATATAACTTGAGTTATTTTTTTTCTTTTGTTTTGGCTCTTTTTTTCGGTCTGTGAATGCCATATTTACATCATTTTCATCAAAATTTATTTTTTTGGGGTTTGTATTGTTTTTATTTTTTTCTTTGTTTTCTGATTCTAGATTGAAATTATCATTTTCTTTTATAAAGTTTTTAATATTTTGTTTTATCTCTTTTATTTCTTCAAAATATATTTTATTTATACCAAATATATTTTTATAGAATTTTTCTAAAATTAATATTTTATTTTTTTTAAAAGATATTATTATAGGAAGTATTAAAAACATTAAAATTACAACAACCCCAAGTTGAATGAAAATATAAATTAAATTTTTCTTTTTTTTTTTAATTTTTACTTCTTCAAAAACTTCGTCATTTATTAAAATAGTTCTATTACTAATAGAATCTACAATATTATAAAATGTTTTAATATCAATTTGAATACTTTTATTAATTCTATTTAATAAAATTAATAAACTTTGAAAATCATTACCTGGACTATTAGTATTATTAATATCTAAATATTGTAGTTTTATTTTATTAATAATAAAAGTTTTAGATAATTGATTTATAGTATTCATTTTTGAAATAGTAATATTTAAACAAGAATAATATAAAGTTGAATTTTGATTTGATTGAACATACAATTTAAATAAACAATTTAAATCATTATATAAAGAAAAATCATAACAAATTTCAGAATAACTAATTTTTAAATGTTTAAAACTGCTAAAATAAAAATTAAACATTATTATTATTATAATTGATAATGATAAACATAATATAATCCCAATTGAAAATATTGTAGGATTAACATGATATTTTTTATTTAATAAAACTTTTAATTGAGATAATTTCATAAAATATTCTCCAGGATTTTTTTCAATTTGTTCACTTTTTTTCATTTCAGTACCTTTTAAAATTTTAATTAATTGACTATCTCTTTGTGAAAAAATGGAAAAACTTTTAATTATTTTTTCATTTTCTTCAACATCAGAATTTTCATCTTCAGATGAAGTCATATTAATTATAACATGATTATTACTATTTTTTATAACTTTTCCTTTTGTTTTTTCTTCTTCCTCATTTTCTTCATTTTCATCATTTTCATTTGAAATATCTATAACATATATTTTCATTATATAAATTGTATTATCTTCTCTATTTTCATTTGTACAAAAACTATATTCTAATCTTTCAATTTTTATATCATAAATTGGCCAATTTAATCCTTCAACACTATTTAAATACATTCCAACTAATTCTTTTATATTTGTTTTATTTGATTTTAATTCATTTCTAAAATTAATTATAAAATTTTTTTCATTACACATTTTTAATTTAAATAAATTATCATCTGGTTCATTTATACTATAAAAATTTTTCATATTAAATTTACTAACTTTATTATAACCAATTAATAAACCCATAAAAATATGATAAATATAAATATCATTTTCATTAGCATCATCAATATTCATTCCAATATGAGTACTAAAAATTTCATTAAAAGAATCAACTTTTCCATTTGATCTTATTAAAACTAAACCATAATCATCTTGAATATAATTAATAAGTGAAATAAAACTCATTTTATTAAATTTTTGATAACTAAATAATTGTCTAACAATTATTTTAACAGAAACAATAAAATATGAATTATTATAACCATATAACTTAAATAAATTATCTTTTCTTTTTGAAAATAAAATATTTTTTCCTGTTGCAATATAATTTTTAATATATTCATTATGATGTTGATGAAAATAAGGAGGAAGAATTGCTTCAATTACTTTTCCAATTAATTGATGTGAATTATACCCCAAAATACTAACAATATTATCTGTACATTTATTAATTATTAAATTATGATTATTATTATTTAAATCACATATAATTACACAATTTTCTTCTCCATATATTTTTTCTAAATCATTATTTGATTGAAAATATATATTTTGAATATTATTTGTATTATCATCATCTTTTATATCCATTTTTACATTTTGTAAATATTCATTATATTGAACATTTATAAATTGATCTTTTGGATATATTGATGTTATTTCTAAAAATAATTTTTCTATTTGTTCATTATAATTATACATTTGAATTATTTTTGATATTATTTGTTTGTATCTAACAAAATAATGTTCAAATATTGTTTTTTTTGTTGCTGCATTATTTGATTGAATATCATGAAAACAATCATTCCAAAAACCAAAATGTACATTTGCACTTTCTAATATTTCTCTTTTAAATTTTGAAATTAATTTATAATAATATATTACTTGATTTATATTTATTTTATTTGATGATATAATTATCATTTTATTTAAACATTTTTGTTTTATTCTATATAAAGAAAATGATTGTTGAAATGTTAATTTCATATTATATTCATTATTATTAAATACTTTATATATATTTAAAAGAACAAAAACGTAATTTCCAATATCAATTTCTTGATAATTTAAATATGAAATTAATACAACAAAATATGATTGAATATCATTATTATTAATTAAAGTATCTAATGTACTTGTATATATTTCATTTATATTTTTAATTTTTATATTTTTTAATAATTTTAAATATCTATCAAGAAAATATTTTTTATTAAGTAATGAATGATAAAGATCTATTTCAGCATTATTGCCATATAAAAAGTAAAATTTTTGTTTATATAAAATATTTCTAGATAAAATTGATAAAAAAATAACTCCAAGTAAAAAAATCCAAAAAGGTTCTTTATATGATTTTAATAATCTTAAAATTAAAGAAATTAAACTTGAGTAACAATAAACAAATAAACAAGAAAAATAAGGAATTGATAAAGAATTATCATAATATAAAAATTTGTTTGAATTATAAAAAAGTAAAAGAATACTACATACAATATTTAATACAATTATAATATAATTACTCCAATTATATTTAATAATAATATTATATGAAGATACTAAAATTAATTTTATAATTATTAATAATAATTCATTATTACAATCAACCCTTATAGTACTTTTATTACAAAAAAAACCAAAAAACAAAGAAAAGATTAAAGAAATAAAAATTGTAAATCCAGCCAAAATTTGTTCTAATAAAATATCTTTTCTTTTAGGAATATTAAATATAATATATAATGCAATATCTATTATTGGAAAAAAAAAAATCCAAAATAAAAAGAAAGATAAAGAATAAAAAATCCTATATAATGTCTTTTTTTTTTAAATATTTTTTTCTAAAATAATAATAAGAATAAAAAGTAAAATCATAAATGCACAATAACAAAAAGATATTTTATTAAAAATTGAACTATTAGAAGTATGTTTAAAATAAAAAGAAATATTTAAAACTCTTGGAATTAATTTAATATAATCAATATAATTTTTTTTTTTAATATTATATATTCCACTTTGTTCATCAAAAAGACAAAAAGTAATTAAATTTAAAAATGAAAATAACATAAAAAAATTATAAATAAAAGGTACAAATCTAAAACTATTTAAACAATTATTATAAAAAGAAAAAAAAGTATCTCTAATTTTGATTTTGAGTTTAATAGGATTTTCAGTAATATCTAATTCATTTTCAATCATTTATATTTAAAATTGAATTTTAATTTAAAAAAATTTGTAAAAAAAATAAATTTTTAAAAATGAATCCAATAAGTGTATCAAATATAATTTATCTTATCATAAATATAATAATAATATTATATAACATAAGTTCAATTTTGAAATTTACATTTATAAAACAACCAATTAATGTTAATTTTAGTAAACTTTTAATAAAAGATATTTTAATTAATGAAACATGTCCAAAAGAATATGAGAATCTTACTTTAGGAATATATAATGGTATAAATAAAGGATGTTATTGTAATAATAGTAATATGTTTTATGTTAGAGAATGTTATTTTAATGAATCAAATTGTATGAATATTAAAAAAATTAAACCAATGAAGATAGGAAATTATGAAGGGAAACAATTTTGTATAAAAAAAGGAAATTCTTATTTAGATTATTTGAAAAATAATTATTTAACAATTGGTAATTGTTCAAATAATTATTATAATTGTGGAATAATTGATTCAATTAACCAATCTCTTTGTTTACCAAATGCTAATGAATGTCCAATTAATAAAATAATTATAAATAATAATGAAAAAGT
>Ga0256407_10002216_pt1 | contig 37828 bp, 27 predicted proteins | sample RumenRJG_04DNA_FD_193489 | JGI IMG/M metagenome (GOLD analysis project Ga0256407, IMG submission 193489) | Bovine rumen microbial communities from Lethbridge, Alberta, Canada - RJG_04 | ecosystem: Host-associated > Mammals > Digestive system > Stomach > Rumen | place: Canada: Alberta... | reverse complement strand
CCGAGAGCGCCTTCAGGCACTCCTTCTTCCAGGTGGGATCCATAATGACAACGGCAGGATTCTCTTCGGCGGATTTTGATATGTGGCCCGCTGTATGCAGAGAGCTGCTGATACTGCTCATGTTCATAGGCGGATGTGCGGGAAGCACCTGTGGCGGTATCAAGGTCAGCCGCGTATTGCTGTATATCAAGATGATAAAGAGAGAGGTGTCGGGGCTTTGCCATCCCAAGTCAGTCAGTGTCATCAAGATGGACGGGAAGAAAGTGGACGGAGCCATACTTAAATCCGCCATGGTATTTCTTTCTGCATATGCCATTATATTTGTGGTATCCATACTTCTCATCAGTCTTGACGGATTTGATTTCACAACGGACTTTACGGCCGTGGCATCGGCGCTTGGAAATATCGGCCCCGGTTTTTCCGGAGTAGGCCCTACGAAGAATTTCACGGCATTTTCAGACTTTTCAAAATACGTTCTTATGTTTGATATGCTTGCGGGACGTCTTGAGCTCTTCCCTATGCTGGTTCTTCTTACACCGGCCACCTGGAAGAGGCGTTAGTATTTTGCAAAAGTCCCAAAAAAATCTCGAAAAAAACCTTAATCTATGATAAAATTAACAAGTAGTTTTACAGTTCCAAAGAAAAAGGAATGGGGGAAAGTTCATGTTAGCTGCACTCATACCGCTGTTTGACCACAATACAAATGTATGCGCGTATTCGATCTTTGCGCAGAAGGAGAATTTCCTTCTCAATCCGCGCATGCTTGGTGTTGGAAGATATGACGGAGCATCGAACATCGAAGGAATGGAGATAGTAGAGAGCATGGGACTTAACACAGTCTCAGGCGACAATATGGTATTCATTGAGATGAATAACATATCTCTTTTTTCGGATATTTCGGGACAGTGTGATGCACCTCATGACAAGCTGGTACTCCTTATCGACAAGGATCTTCCGGCGGAGGAGAGATATATAGAACGCATAAAGGAGCTTCGCGCAGAAAATTATAAGTTTGCGATCCGTAAGCTTCCGGTTAACCAGTTTGAAGCGTATCGCGAAGTCCTGTCAATGATGGATTTCGTATTCCTGAATCACAAGAAGATCGATATCACCAAGGCTAAACTTTATTTTTCGAGAATGTATCCGAATGTGAAGCTGGTTGCAGTTAATGTTAATTCCAAAGAAGATTTCGATGTGCTGCGTGAAGGCGGCGGATATGATCTCTATGAAGGTGAATTCTTCCGTACTCCCGTTAAACACGGCGCAGAGGAAATAGCACCTCTCAAGGTCAACTATCTGGAACTCCTGAATATCGTTAATGATATTGATTTTGATCTGACTGATGCGGCAGATGTTATCGGGCGTGACCCCGCTCTTGTTATCTCGCTTCTTGAGATGGTCAACAGGATGACGGTCAACTCCGGCATCACATCCGTAAGACATGCGGCAGCAATGCTGGGTCAGAGAGAATTGAAAAAGTGGATCAATACGGCCGTTACCAGAGAGCTTTGTACGGATAAGCCCAGTGAGATCCTTAGGATCTCTCTCATCAGAGCAAGATTTGCAGAGAATCTTGCACCGGTATACGAAATGGCCGGTCTTTCTTCCGAGCTTTTCCTTATGGGTCTGTTCTCGGTACTTGATATCATCCTGGAGCAGCCTATGCAGGAAGCCCTCGAGATGGTAAAGGTATCCAAGGAGATCAAGGAAGCACTGGTAGACAGGTCAGGTCCTTTTGCGGCGGTATATGACTTTATCATTCAGTATGAATCAGCATCCTGGCAGGAAGTATCCAGACAGATGGTTCTTGCGAACATAGAAGAGGATACGATCTATAAAGCATACGTCGATGCTCTCCGCTGGTTCAAAGAACTTTTTGAAATAGGAAGATAACAAAAGGCCGGCGAATACGCCGGCTTTTTTACTTTACGGAAAACACATGAAAAAGAGACTGATATGGGGGCGTTATGCGGCCCGAAGGATACTCGATAAAAAATTCCATATAAAGCCACGAGCTGACAGATATGCCGGAAGGCAGATGTCTGATATTGATACGGCTTCGGATAAGATAAAAGAATATCTGAAAAGCGGTAAAGCGTTTATGGCCGGCAGGCTCGGGCTTTTTGAGACTGCGGTCATGCGCATGTATGAATTCGAGATAAAGAAAAAATATGCGCTTACGATGGAGAATCTTTATAACTGCGCGGGATTTTTTCCGAATGATATAACTCTGGGGAACAGATTCAATGAAGTCATGCAGGACGCGCTGTCACAGACAGATGTATATGCAAGAAACGAGCAGTTTCTGGAAGATTATTTTATTTCGAAGTGCCTGCCTGAGGAGAGCTGCATCGGCAGGACCTTCGGCGTGTTTGACGTATTTGATCTGAAAGATTCCTGGAGCAGTGCTCTTGCGGGCAAAAAGGTTTTGGTGGTGAGTCCTTTTACCGAAAGCATAAGCTCACAATATGAGAAGAGAGAGAAACTTTTTGCGGGAACGGATATACTTCCTGCTTTTGAATTAAAAACCTATAAGAGTCTTCTTACTGTAGGAGACTTAAAGGATGACAGGTTCGATAACTGGTTTGATGCCCTTGATCATATGAAGCGTGAGATACTTGCTATCGATTTTGATGTGGCGCTTTTGGGATGCGGAGCATACGGATTCCCTCTTGCGGCTGAGATCAAGAAGGCGGGACGACAGGCGATACATATGGGCGGAGTCCTTCAGATACTCTTTGGCGTCATGGGAAGAAGATGGGACGGATCCAGATTCGGCGGGCTTGATAAGATGCCCGAAGGATTGAAGAAGTATTATAACGATGCCTGGATCTACCCCTTGGAGGGCAAGCCAAAGGAAGCCGGCAAGGTTGAATACGGACCGTACTGGAATTAGAGGAGCGTACAGCGACATTGAAGAAGAAAAAAAATAAACATCATATACCCGGGGCCTGGAAAAACGAAAGCGAGAAGATGATAAAAGTTCGTAAGGCTCTGTTCCATGCGGTGGATGTGGGATATACCGAAGATATACAGGGAAGAGCCTACGATTTTCTTAACCTGATCGTTATCCTTATCAACCTTGTGGTTACCGTGATGATGACCTTCAAAGAGATGATGGCGGCTTACGGCGGGATACTGCAGACCATAGAAGCTGTGACGGTATTCTTTTTTGCCTTAGATTATCTTTTGAGATTATATACATCATCATTTCTTTTCCCTGCAAAGAAGCCCTGGTCGGCGTTGTGGCATTATATTATTTCATTTAACGGTATAGTTGATCTGTTATCGTTTTTACCTTATTATCTGCCGTTTTTCTTCCCGTCGGGTGCTGTGGCATTCAGAATGTTCCGCGTGATGAGGATATTCAGGCTCTTCAGGATAAATGCTTACTATGATTCGCTGAATGTCATAACGGAGGTCTTAAAGAGCAAGGCCAAGCAGCTTATCTCCTCGGTTTTTATCCTTCTGTTATTAATGCTTGCGGCGAGTCTGTGTATGTACAGTGTGGAAAATCCCGCGCAGCCGGAAGTATTTGATAATGCATTGTCCGGTATATGGTGGGCTTCCGCAACGCTAATGACCGTAGGCTACGGAGATATATATCCCATTACGGCAACGGGAAAGATACTGGGAACTATAATCACATTTTTGGGCGTGGGAGTGGCTGCCATACCTACCGGTATCATTTCCGCAGGTTTTGTGGAGCAGTACAGCAGACTTCAACAGGTGGGAAACCTTGTATCGGGCACGTCAATGCAGTTTATCCGGGTAGCCCTGGATCCGAATGACAACTGGATCGGAAAGACCATAAAGGAACTGGATCTCCCCGATGAAGTGATAATCACCGCAGTGACGAGGAACGGCGAAGTGATAATTCCGAGAGGAGATTTGGAGCTGGAAGAGGAAGATGTGCTGGTATTCGGTGCGGAACCCTTTACGGACGGGATGAATATAGCTCTTAAGGAGATAAAGCTCACTTCGGATCATGACTGGAAGAATAAGATGATAAAGGAGCTGGATATTTCCAGACAGACCTTTATCGTATCTGTTAAGCGCAAAGGCAAAACCATGATCCCAAACGGATCATTAAAGCTTGCAGAGGGCGATGTGATCATACTTTACAGCAAGGGATGAGCTTCTGTAGGAGAAAAACTATATTTAGTAATACAAAAAACAGTGCCGCGGCACTGTTTTTTTAGGTTAACGTAATTCAAAAAGTACTACCGGATGTGTCAAAAAATATAATTTGATACAAAATCTATGAAAACAACTACCATTATTCTAAAAAAAGTGTATAATTATGAACGTGGCATGTAAAAAATAAGACACAACATATAGTTACAATTGTGTCTGAGTTTTAGCTTTAAGCAGCGGTAATACCGGCTGAATAAAAGCGGGGGAAGTTCTGTGAGAAACAGAGGTTATCGATTTATCATCAGAGATCTTGGCTTTGGCCATGGATGCGCTGTGATGTGTATCAATGCAGCTTGTATCAATGCTCTTATTAAGGAATACGGCATAGATCCTGTGATCTTCAGAAAGCTGACATGGGAAGATCTTGCGGAGGGGCTTTCATCTGACAGAGGTCGTGTGATACTTGAAGAGATGCGTCCCAGAAATTTCTGGCAGATGTGTGATGCAATATCACTTCTTTATACCAGATATTATTCGGCCGAGCCCGGCATGGCATATAAGGAGAGGTGGTTTAGAAAGTATCCCATCCTTGTTGAAGAAGATATTTACGAATTCATGCTTGAGGAAGGCTTCAGTCAGGACGAGGCACTGGAATTCACTGAGTTCTGCAAGGATCATATTCAGGATACCGACAAGAGGGATCTGAGAGATATGATAGAGCTTTACGATCTACCCGATGAGATGGCGGAAGTCCTTATGGATATAAAGCTTCTTCCGACCAGACAGAGGATGATAGAAGAGCTTATGGCGGTGATCGTCAGAGCGGTAAGTATCACCCGCAGAGAAGTGAATATAAGGGAATCGAGAGAAGTATATTGATAAGATTTCCGGATAAATCCGTTGCTATCGCAAGTTGTGACGGGACAAAAGGGATTATTTCAGAGAAACTTAAAAGGATGTCGCTTAAAGCGGCATCCTTCTTTTATTTTTTTGGTGTTCATATTTAATCTGACCGGATCACATTCCTTATCCTACAGCTGCGGCGGGTCTGTCATCAGAGATCCCATGAGTATCATCGGAAGCTTTATGAAGAGTTGCAGATAAGGTTCCGACAGGTTCCATCCTGTTATCTCCCATGAAAAATATTGCTATGGTTCCGGGACCTACATGGGAACCTGTACAGAGATCATAATAACGAACGATCACATCTTCAACGGGAAGTTCTTCTTTTAATCTGGATGCGATATATTCCGATTCCTGCGGAGCATCACAATGGCAGATGGCTATCATCTGGCGCTCGGGATGGACGATCCGTTCCTTTGTCATATTGATCAGATATTCCAACGCCTTCTTGCGAAGTCTTATCTTGTCGTGAAGAACGATCTTGCCGTTGTCATCAGCCTTAAGTATGGGCTTTATGGAAAGCAGATTACCGATAGCAGCTTCGGCAGCAGAGATACGGCCGCCTTTCTTCAGATATTTTAAGTCGCCCACGGTGAAGATGTGATTCATCTTCATCTTATGCTCTTCATAAAATCTTACAGCTTCATCGATGGTGGCTCCTGACGCACGAAGACGGGACATCTTCATTACCATGAGACCTTCGCCCAGAGAAGCCGATCTGGAATCAATGCATCTTATCACGCGATCGGGATATTCTTCCATCAGATCATCGGCAGCTATACATGCAGCCTGGATGGTTCCTGAGAGCCCACCGGATATGGCGATGAACAGTATATCTTTTCCATCCCGGAGTATAGGTTCGAAGAAATCCCTGAATGTACCCATATTAATGAGAGATGTATGTACATCCGCACCGTTACGCATGGCATCGTAGAATTCTTTTCCGCTTTTTTCGTAATCACGTCCGCGCTCATGGCAGATATATTCTTCTCCGTCGATGGTGTTGACGTAGCTTATCATGCGGATATTGTATTCGTCGAGAAGATCATCTGTAAGATTGCTGGCCGAATCGGTTATTATCTCAAAATCGGATGTGTTCATGGTCATTGCTACCTCTGAAAGAAGTTAAAAAGCTTCGAAAAGCCTGCTAAATAGCATAAAATCACGACATATAATACTGAGGTCATGATATATAGTTTTAAAAACTATGTCAAGCGGTATCAATAACTTGCGGTTGCATGGCAGATTTAATTGGTTTATAGTGTCTCCATACGTGCAATTTTGGATTTTTTGATATTTAGACGTTATCTGACTCGATTTTAGGTCAGTTTCTATATTATTGATTGGTTTTTTTATATGGTTTTTTCCGGATTTGACTTTTTATTCGGCTTTTTGCCGGTTTTTTTGTTTTTTTATCTTTTGATACCGGGACAAAAGACTTGGACGGTTCAGATCAAGAACCTGTGTCTTTTAGTCTTCAGTCTCTTTTTCTATGCCTACGGTGAGCCTGTATACGTCTGGCTTATGGTGGCTTCCATAAGCGTAAATTATCTCCTTTCCCTGGGAATGTCGGGAACGGGGAAGACTGTGAAGAAGAGCGAGACCGTAAAGCGAAAGATCTGTCTTGTAATTTCATGTATCTTCAATCTTTTTATACTCGTATTTTTCAAATATGCTCCCTTTGTGGTTGAGAATATCAATCTGCTGACCGACACTCTTAAGGCGGCGGATATCATTTCTCTTCCGCATCTTAAGGTTCCTGCCCTTGAGAATCCGGTAGGAATAAGTTTCTATACGTTCCAGATACTCTCATATATGATCGATATCTATAAGAGACGATACCCTGCGGAGCGGAATTTTCTTAATGTGGCAACCTACATTGCCATGTTCCCACAGCTTATTGCAGGTCCCATAGTCAAATTTCCGGAAGTTAAGAAGAAACTTGAAAAAAGACATGTTACGGCGCTGGCTTTTGACAGGGGAGTAAAGTATTTCATTATTGGTCTCGCTGCGAAAGTCGTACTGGCAAATCGTGTCGGTAATCTGATGTACGACATTGACAGGATAGGAAGTGACAGTATATCCACGGGACTGGCGTGGATGGGTGCGGCAGCATACAGTTTTCAGATATATTTTGATTTCTACGGTTATTCTCTTATGGCTGTGGGCCTGGGAAAGATGCTCGGTTTCAGATTCCCCGAGAATTTCAGGGATCCTTATGCAGCCCGATCCATGACGGAATTCTGGAGAAGATGGCACATTACACTGGGACGCTGGTTTAGAGAGTATGTATATATTCCTTTGGGCGGAAACAGGAACGGAAAGATAAAGACGGTCAGGAATATTTTTCTTGTATGGCTTCTTACAGGTATATGGCATGGTGCCGGATGGAATTTTATATTGTGGGGCATGATGCTTTTTGTGATATTGATAACGGAGAAATTATTCACGGGTAGTTTTTTATCAAAGCATAAAATCATCTCATATATATATATGTTTATTCTCATTCCGTGTTCCTGGGTTTTCTTTTTTACAGACAACACTGAAGAGATGAAAATATGGTTTACAAGAATGTTCGGACTGATATCGGTAGATGAGATGAAAAATATCAGCACATCCGACGTGCTTGTGTACGGAAAACCTTATATTCCGGTCCTGATAACGGCGATAATTTTTTGCATACCGCGTGTCAGAAAATATGTATTTGTATTGCTTAGGAAGAAGATAGTGGGAACAGTGATGTGTGTTATTCTCTTTTTCCTGTCGGTATTTTATCTGGCATCGGGGCTGGAGAATCCATTTTTGTATTTCAGGTTTTAATGTTTATGAAAAAGAATATTTGTTTCATTTTAATAATAATAATATCGCTGTTGCTTGAGTCCTATGGGTTGTTCCTGTCTCAGGCGGGATACCATGCTTCCGATGACGGAAAAGTCTCTGTGGGCAAGGGGATTGCACGTGCATTTAATTCTCCCAATGACGGCATCTACCCCTGGAATCTGGATGAAATGCTGTCTGAGTACAACGAGATGACCGCAGGTATAGAGGACGATCATATGGAGGATGTCATATATGAAGAGGAAGACTCTGTATTATACGATGACTACGATATGATCGATGATATTTCCGGCGGTGTCGGCGGATGGGAAAATGAAAATGCGGCGACGGTATTTGATCTGATGACGGGTACCCGGTCGGATGACGGCGACAGTGGGGCAGCAGTTGATGGTATCGGAGAAAAGATCGTCGGAAAAGGTGAGAAAGAATATGATATTTCCGCCGCAGATCCTTCCGAATATTACTGGCCACAGCCTTGGGAATTCTGCGAGGTTGATGATTCATATTTTGACGATGCTGTTTTCATTGGCGATTCCAGGATGGTAGGACTCTATACTTACGGCGGAATGGATAATGCGACATTTTATGCCGCCACATCATCGACTGTTTATAATATAATGAAAAAGCGTGTGAAGACGGGCTATAGCGGTACGGTGAGAGACGGACTGACAGAGAACAGCTTCGGAAAGATATATATAATGCTGGGTGTAAATGAGCTGGGTATCGCAGGTACCGATTATTACATTGATCATTACAGGACATTGATAGATGAGATAAAGGAACTGCAGCCGGATGCGCTTATATATATACATGCCATAGGTCATGTTAGGGGAGTGCCGGTTCCGAAGAATCGCGCAATCAACAACAGCAACATCAATGAGAAGAATCTGGCTTTGTATAAGCTGGCAATGGAGGAAGGTGCGGTATTCCTTGATATTAATTCGGTATACGATGACAGTACCGGTAACCTGAAGGATGAGGCTACGGGAGACGGTGTTCATGTTAACGCGAAGCATACGGCAGAGTGGCATGAATTCTATAATTCCCATGCGGTAACAGGAAGATGAGTGCTTCGATATGGAGGATTAAAATGAAAAAGAAAATGATAAATTCAAAATTAAAATATATTACGGCTGCGATGAGTACCGCAATGTTGCTTTGTGCATGCTCCGGGAAAACGAAGACACCGGTGGTAACCACATCCGGGAATGAAGTATCACTTAATGCAGTAAGTGTATCCATCAATAATGTGAGATATACGGATATTGAATTTGAGGTGCCGGAGAAATTCGTGCCTTCCGAAGATAATTCGGAGGTCAGTGCAATGTATGCAAGCCCTCTTTCGACGGATCATTCGTATATATCATACAACAGGAAGATCGTTTCCCCCGATGATGATTACAGTATCTTCACGACGGAGGATATGCAGGAAGCATTAAAAAGTCTCAGTGCAAATACTGCAGTATCTGATTTTTCCAATGAGTATTATGAAGGAGATGAATACAGGCGGATAAAGGCGGAAGTGGTGATCAGACCTGAGTCCGGAGAGTATCATATGACAGAATATATATATATTACGGATAATTTTGTTTTTACTCTTATATATATGCTTGATACAGGCGCCGAAGAGGGGTGGAGCGCCGAATTCGAAAAAAGCATGGAAGGAATAGAATTAAAGTAAAGAAAATGGTATGATTAGCATTGGAAAAACGATTTCATAAAGGTCAGGAGGACTGTTATGAGTATAAAACCTACATTGGTGATACTTGCTGCGGGAATGGGCAGCAGATACGGCGGACTTAAGCAGATAGATCCCATTGATGAAGAGGGACATAAGATCATAGACTTCTCAATATATGATGCTATCCGTGCCGGATTCGGGAAAGTAGTATTTATCATTAAGAAGGAGCATGAGCAGGATTTCAGAAAAGTAATCGGAGATCAGGTAAGCTCAAAAGTGCCTGTGGAATATGTATTCCAGACACTTGATGATGTTCCGGAAGGATTTAAGATACCGGAAGGCAGAGAGAAGCCCTGGGGAACGGCGCATGCCATTTACTCCTGCCGTGATGTTGTAAAGGAGCCTTTTGCGGTTATCAACTCGGATGATTATTACGGAGTCAGCGCATTTAAGACTCTTGCGGATTTCCTTGCCGCACCTGTTGCCGAGAAGGAAGGACTCCTTCCTTTCTGCATGGTAGGATATTATCTCAAGAATACAATGACAGAGAACGGATACGTATCCCGCGGATGCTGCAGGATGAACGAAGCAGGATATCTTACACATATCGAAGAGCTTACTCATATTGAGAAGACCGCAACCGGTGCCAGATATACACAGGATGACGGAGCAACATACAAGGACATCGATGTAGAGTCTCTTGTGTCAATGAATATGTGGGGATTCGGTCCCGAGATATTCGGAGAGCTTAAGAAGTCGCTTGATCATTTCTTCAATGACGGAATAGCGCTTCAGTCTCTTAAGAGCGAATGTTTTATCCCTATCGAAGTGGGCAACATGGTCAACAATAATGTTGCTTCCGTTAAGGTTCTTTCATCTGCGGATAAGTGGTTTGGAGTAACCTATAAGGAAGATAAGCCCATGGTAATGGCTTCCATCAAGGCGCTTAAGGATCAGGGCGTATATCCGGAAAAGCTCTGGACTGTATGATCCGCTAAGGTTTTTGCAAAATTTGATCAGGCTGCAGAAAAGAAAAATCTTTTCTGCAGCTTTTTTATTTTTATGAAAACGGAATAATATGTAACGAATTACGCTTGAACGCAGGAAAGATTATCTCTAAAATTTGAGAGAGTTTGCCATAGGGGAAAACGCTTTATGCGATATGGCGGCTGAAAAGAAATACTGGTTTTTAATGCTAGTTTTTTATTACAGGAGGTAGGGAAATGAAGAAAGTAACTGTCAACTTGTTGTCGGCGGCACTGTGTACCGTCGTGGCATTCTCCTGCATCGTAGGAAATGCTGACAACGCATTAGCAAAGAAAAAGAAGACCGAAGTAAAGGTTGAGACTCATTCTGCGACCGGTACGATTTCTATCGGTAATAAGAAGTATGATACCATCGAAGATGCTATCAAGGCTGCAAAGCCCGGAGATACGGTTCTTCTTGAGTCCGGAGCAACTTATAAGGGGAAGATCATCCTTGACTCCGTTCACGGAGCACAGGGAAAACCTATAACCGTTACCACAACAGGATCGGGTATGGCTGTTATTACCGGTCATGAAAATGTTGAGGTCACTGAGAGTCTGATAGGAATAGAAGATTCGTCATATCTTGTTTTCAATAATCTTGATATTAAAGATTATGTAACAAATAAAAATAAGAAAAGTGTAAAAGGTATTGAGATCGAAGGTGCATCATCCGATATCATGATCATTGGATGCAAGTTTGAGAATATCGGTCACAATTACGAAGGCACTGAAGATAAAAAGGCCAATGCCCATGCCATTATTGCAAAGAGTAACAGTGAGGGTGAGCAGATCTCAAATATCCGTGTTCTCTATAACGAAGTTACAGATTGCAGACTCGGACAGAGTGAAGCTGTTGTATTCAACGGAAATGTAACTAATTCATGCATCAACTTCAACTATATTCATGACAACGATAATATCGGTATCGATTTCATTGGATATGAAGAAGACGTTTATGAAGAGTTCAACAGAGCAAGATACTGTGAATGCATCGGCAACTGTGTAAGCAATATCACCAGCTATAATAATCCGGCTTACGGTTACCACGAAAGAGGGGCTGACGGTATCTATGTTGATGGCGGTACTCATATCGTTATCGCAGATAACCTTGTTCAGTCCTGTGATATAGGTATCGAGGTTGCCAGTGAGTGGGATGGATACAAGGCAGATAATGTTGATGTATTTAACAATTATATTGCAGACAGCTACTATGCGGGAATTTCCATCGGCGGTTGCGAAGATGACGAGGATGGAAGTACAAACGAATGTCACTTCCATCACAACACACTTGTTGGAAAAGGCGGCGATTTTGAGATCCAGAGCATAGAGCCCGGTGACAGCAACGATTATGCTTTAAGTAACATCACAGCTTCAAGTGCTTCAGAGATAAAAGCAAAGAATGGTAAAGGTTTTAACGAGTCTGTAAGATATACGGGAGACGAGAGCAACAATGCAAGTGTTAATATGTCAAAAGTCTACTGCGGAATGTGGGGACGTGATAACTTAAACGACAGCGTTTATGCTGCAGAGCTTGATTCGTTTAACAACAGAAAGATGCTTAAGGATGGCGCAGATACGTATACCGCATCTCACGCAATACCTACTGAAGAAGTTGAGCCTACAGAAGCACCCACAGAAGAGGTTGAACCCACAGAGGCACCTACAGAAGAAGTTAAACCCACGGAAGCACCTACGGAAGAAGTAAAGCCCACAGAGGCACCTACAGAAGAGGTTAAACCCACGGAAGCACCTACGGAAGAAGCTAAGCCCACAGAGGCACCTACAGAGGAAGTAAAGCCGACGGAAGCACCTACAGAAGAGGTTAAACCTACAGAAGCACCTAAGCCCACAGAAGCACCGGTAGAAGAGAATAATACTTCGGAAGATGGGATCGTGATCGACGGAAATGCAGCTGACTGGGAAGAGTATGATTACTATTCCAACGGTTCGATGAGCATCTGGACAGACAGTGATGATCATTATTTCTACTTCTGTGTAAAGGCAAGTGATATCAATAAGTATCAGCTTATGATCAATTCCGACAATAAGTCTTCAACAGGTTATAAATCAGATTCCTGCGGAGTTGAGGGTGTTGATTATCTCATCGAGAACGGAAAGCTCTATAAGAGCCGCAGCAGAAAGTGGGATTTTGAAAAGGTATCAAACGTTTCGGAGATCGTTAGGAAAGGAGATGTGATCGAGATCAGGATCTGCATAGATAGTCTTTCGAATATCGGAAACGATTACAGCTATTCATTTATCAAGCTTGATGACAACTATAACGTACTTGATTATGTATATGGAACTACAGACTGAGATCTGATCAGTCACTGATACGTTCAAGTGCACCGGCAGCAGAGGCGATTCCCGCTTCTGCTGCTTTTTTATACCAGTTGACGGCTTCGACCATATTTACATCTGTTCCGATACCGCTCTCGTATAAATATGCAAGGTTGTACATGCCGTATGGCTCACCGGCCTCGGCGGAGCGTTTGAACCATTCGAATGCTTTTTCGGGATCATCCGTCTCACCGTCACCGTTAAGATAGATAAGTCCCAGTTCGTTCATTGCGTAGCCATTTCCGTATTCTCCGGCTATATTAAACCAGAACAGTGAAGATTCAGGTTCATCGATATTGCGGAATGCTTTTCCAAAGCGACAGGCAGAATCGGCATATAAGTGCTCGCACCCGGGATAAAGCTTTACTGCTTTGTCTGCGGAGTCGTTAACCTTTGATGTGCTTGAATTATCTTCCTCGCTGTCTATCAGGCTTATGCCGGATAATGCGGCAATCTGCCAGTCGTCGTCACCTTCCGCAGCAGCTTTTTCAAAATATTCTTTTGCAAGTTCCGGATCATGATCATTGCCGTTTTCATCCGCATAATAAGCGCCTATGAGATAGTTGCCTTCCGGACATTCCGCAAGAACTGCTTCTTCTCCGAGAGCCCTGGCTTCTTCCGGATTTTCGGACATGGCACCCAAAGCAACTTTTGCAAGAGGATTACCTTCTTCCATGGATCTGGTGAAATATTCTTCAGCCATGTCGATGTTGCCTTTATCCAATTCGAGACAGCCCAGATAATAATATGCATCCGGATTTCCTTTTTCCGCAAGCTTTTCAAATATCTCAAAAGCGGCGGCATGATCCTTTTTGGTATCTGCATCTCCATAGTACAGAGAAACGGCTTGGGATAGCTGTTGGGCAGAATGTTTTTTCCCGAGAGTTCCGGCGTACAGGGTGCCGGGAATGATGATCAGAACTGCCACAGTGATGGCAGCGACCAAAGCGGTGGGTCTGCTCCAAAATGATTTTTCCGTATAAGAACCTTTATGGACCCGGGAAACGGTATGGGAAGACGGATCGCCGTCTTTCATAAGTTTATCTATATATATCCCCAGGTCATCAAGGATATCTTCCTTATAGGGATAGCATGTTGCGTCGAACCAGTGAACTCTTGTCAGATAGTATTCAAGTTCGGGATTCATTGGGATCTCGTTACATTTGAAGGGGACGATGATCTTGCCTGCATTGAAAGCCAGGGCTACTTCGTTGGCAACCTGTCTTGAATCATTGGATTTGTCGGTGAAGATGAGAAGAAATATCCGGGAAGAATTGATAGCCGTGTTTATGGCTGAGACCCAGCGCGTCCCGGGCAGGATGTCCCTGGGAGCATACCAACAACGATGCCCCTGTTTCTCGAGATAAGAGACGATATTATCGGCAATGTTTTTATTTGCGCTGGAATAGCTGATGAATATATCCGGATCTTTATCTCTGAGATTAACCTGCATACGAGTTCCCCCTTATGGGAACATCATAGCATAATTCAGTCGAAGGTTTTATCGGAATGAGGCTTGAGGGCGAAAAGCGGATATTGTTCCGCGGAAATAACACTTTTCCGGGGCTGTATTGAAAAATCGGCTGATAAAGCTATAATGTACAAGGCATTGCCCAATAAGCAATAATAATTGAGGGAAGACGGAAACTATGTACGAGGTTGATTTTAAGAAACCCATATGGGTTCATTTCATGGGTATCGGCGGCATAAGCATGAGCGGGCTTGCCGAGATCCTTTTATCGGAAGGCTTTGAAGTGTCCGGATCTGATGTAAAGGCATCGCCGCTTACCGAGAAGTTAACGGAGCTTGGCGCCAAGATAGCTATCGGACAGCGAGCAGAGAATATCAAGGACGGGATGCAGCTTTTGGTATATACGGCTGCAATTTCTCCGGATAATGCGGAGTTTCGGGAAGCGCAGAAAAAGGGTATCCCAATGCTCAAGCGTGCGGAGCTTCTTGGACAGATAATGAAGAATTACCGTATGCCCATAGCTGTAAGCGGAACACACGGCAAGACTACTACAACTTCCATGATATCGGAGATCCTGCTTGGAGCAGATAAGGATCCTACAATAACTGTCGGCGGTATGCTCAAGGATATCAACGGAAACTTAAAGATCGGAGGTCCCGATTTCTTCGTGGCGGAAGCCTGCGAGTATACCAACAGCTTTCATTCGTTTTTCCCTAAGGTTGCGGTGATACTCAACATAGAAGAGGATCATCTGGACTTCTTCAAGGATATAAATGATATAAGGGCTTCTTTCAGACATTTTGCGGAGCTCCTTCCGGAGGACGGAACCCTTATCATCAACGCGGATATAGATGATTACCGTGAGATCACCGAGGGGCTTAAGTGCTCGGTCATAACTTACGGAAGTGACGAAAGCGCGGATTATTATCCCTCGGATATCACATATGATGAATTCGGTCACGGGTGCTATACCCTTCACAGCAAGGCGGGAGATGAAAAGATATCTCTTTCCGTTGTGGGTCTGCATAATGTTTACAATTCTCTGGCGGCTATGGCGGTATCGGATCTTGCGGGCGTCGAAAGGAACTGTGCTGTCGAGGCACTGGGAAAGTTTACCGGTACGGACAGACGTTTTGAGAAAAAGGGAGAGATAGGCGGAGTGACGATCATCGATGATTACGCTCATCATCCCACTGAGATCAAGGCTACGCTTGCGGCTGCAAAGAACTATCCGCATAAGAAGCTCATAGTTGTTTTCCAGCCTCATACATATACGCGAACAAAAGCTTTCCTGGATGAATTCGCGGATGCGCTCTCCGCAGCGGATATCGTGGTTCTTACGGATATCTATGCAGCGAGAGAGAAGAATACCATAGGCATCTCTTCCAAGGATCTCCTGGCCAAGATAGAAGAGAAGGGGAAGACGGCATATTATTTCAGCTATTTCGATGATGCAGAGAATTTCATCCTGCTTCATTCCGATCCCGGTGATCTGCTCCTTACTGTCGGAGCCGGAGATGTATATCAGATCGGAGATCATCTTCTCGGAAAATGATCAAGCAAAATAACGGTAACCTGAAAAAGCCTGTATCTGCGGGCTTTTTTCAGTCAAGTTGGAATTTGGAACAAATTTAACAAAGATTTTGGGCTGAATATTAGAGATATTTTTTTAACAAAAATAATGTGAAGAAATAATCGCGAAAATACGCGTTTTTTCATATTTATCCACCTTATCCACAAAGTCCACAATTCCGCAAAGCCTTATTTTATATAGGGTTGTGGACATTGGCAAAGTTGATTTTGATGTTCTCCGTGTTATACTTGCTCTTGCAAATAAATGTTTTTGAAGGGGCATCTTTAGGTTATGGCATCGATCAGTCTTACTGCTGATGAAAGATCAGGATTTACACAATTACCCGATATTTTTATTGACGAATATATGAATGACGCCAATGAGGTTCAGCTGAAGCTCTATCTCTATCTTCTCAGACGTCTTGAGGGTAATGAAGGGGTGGATCTTTCCGAAGCGGCGGATTTTCTTAATTTCCCGGAGAAGGAGATCCTGCGTGCGTTAAGATTCTGGGAGAGAAAGCATGTTCTGAGCATATGCCTTGAAGACGGCTTGGATATTGCTGACGGATTTGATGCGGACAGCATCTGCGGCCTGCGTATGGAGAATATCATGGCTTCCGGTGCGGATCGCAGTAAGAAGACAGGAGAAGTTTCCGCGGTTATGGATAACAGGAAGACGGAGCAGGACAGGGCACATAACAGAGCAGAGGACAGGAAGTCCGCAGCGGATATCAAGAATTCATATACACCGGAGGATATTGCGAAGTTTGCTGAAGACGGCAGATCAAAGATACTTATCACCGCTGCCCAGCTTTACTACGGAAGGACTCTGGGAACAACAGAGATACAGTCATTGATGTATCTCTCATATTCACTGGAACTGTCGGTGGATCTTATAGATTATCTGATGCAGTATTGCGTCGAGATGAATAAGAAGAGCTTCTATGAGGTAGAGAAGACAGCCGGTATCTGGAAGGACGCCGGGATAGATAATGTAGAGAAGGCCAAGCAGTTTGTTAAGGGAGAGAATAACGATCCCGACGCAAGAGAGAAGAATATCCTTGCCATGATAGGCAGGACGGGAAATATCTCTCCGGCTGAGCTTGATGCCGTCAGACAGTGGACGGGGACCTACGGATTTTCCGATGAAGTGATCAGAGAAGCCTGCGGAAGAGCTGCCATGAGAGTTCAGGATATAGCCCATGCTTATTCCTATGCAGATAAGATATTAAAGGACTGGTTCTACAGAGGTGTGAGAGAGCTCAAGGATATAGAGCCTCTCGATGCGGAGCATAACGACAGGAAAGAAAAGCCCGCAAGATCCTCAGGCGGCCGTGCGTCCGGTAAGAGCAAAGGTGCATTCGATAACCTCATGGAAAGTGATACCGATTACGCCGAGCTTGACAGAATGATCGATAAGAAACTTTTTTCATAGGAAATATTTCGTAGGAAAGGGCAGATAGGAATGGCTTTGAACGGAAGTCAGTATGCGGATATCCAGTCGGCTTACAGTGAACGCAGGAGAAAGCGCTCATATCTTGTGATGCAGCGCAAAGCTGAGATATATGATAAGATCCCCGAATTTAAGGAGCTTGATGCCAGAGTTGCCAATCTTTCGGTGGAATGCACCAGAAAGATGATACTGGCTGCTTCGGGTAATGACACAGATTCGGAGACGAGGAAGAAAGAGTATCTGGACAGCCTTCACGAAGAGATAGAGAAGATCACTGCCCGCAAGTCTGAGCTTCTTATTATGGCGGGTATCCCCGCGGATTATCTGGATCCGCCCTATGAGTGCGATAAATGCAAGGATACGGGTTATGTGGGAGATGAGAAGTGTACCTGCCTGAAGCAGATGGAAGTCAGCTTTCTCTATGAATATTCCAATATGAAGTCCTGGCTTGAGGACAATAATTATTCAAAACTGTCTGACGAATATTATGTTGATGAGGAGCTCACGGGATTTAGAAATGCCGTTGCTAATTGTCGCGAATTTATCGAGAACTTCGGGAATGATCCCAGAGGTTTGTTTTTTTACGGAACACCCGGAACAGGTAAGAGCTTTTTAAGCGGATGTGTTGCCAAAGTTCTTCTGGACAGAGGATATGTGGTAATATACTTCAGCGCCAAGCGTCTCTTTGACCTGATCTCGGATGCGGTTTATGACAATGACAGGTCAGGCAGACGTGATCTTATGGAGACTCTCTATGACTGTGATCTCCTGATAATAGATGATCTGGGCACGGAAGGTGTAAATGATTTTTCCAAGAACATCCTTTTTGATCTTCTCAATGAGCGCATGATCAGGAAGAATCCCGTCATAATTTCGACAAACATGAGTCTTGATATCCTCAATACAACATACAGAGAGAGGATATCTTCAAGGATACTGTCTTCGAACAGAATATGTAAACTAAAATGCAAAGATATACGTATCCAAAAGGCGAATTGTATAGAAAAAAGACAAAAAAAGTAAAAATATAATAAATTTGGATGATTGAATTAAGTAAATTTTTGCTGTATAAAATACAGTACAACTTAAAAGTTAAGATCTCATTCAATGAGAGGAAGGATCAACATGTCACCCATTAAAGACGAAATCAGAAATCTGAACACAATCCCCGTAGGTTCTCTCGGGATCATCCCCTTGGAAGGATGCAGACATCTCGGAGAAAAGGTTGACCAGTATCTGGTTAAATGGCGCGAGGAGCGTGAGAACGAGCATGCAGATACGCTGGCTTTTTCCGGATATGAGCGTGACACTTACCTCCTTAAGGCTGCTACACCCCGTTTCGGATCGGGAGAAGGCAAGGGCGTTATCAAGGAATCCGTAAGAGGAACCGATCTCTATATTCTCATCGATGTTTGTAATTACAGTCTTACATACAAGCTTTTCGGACAGATCAATCACTACTCACCCGATGATCACTACTCTGATCTGAAGAGGGTCATCGCTGCGGTAGGAGGCAAGGCAAGACGTATCACCGTTATCATGCCTTTCTTATATGAGAGCAGACAGCATAAGCGTACTTCACGTGAGTCTCTTGACTGTGCATATGCACTTCAGGAAATGACAGCGATGGGTGTCGATAACATCATCACTTTCGATGCTCATGATCCCAGAGTACAGAATGCTATCCCTCTTAAAGGATTTGAGACGGTTCAGCCTGCTTATCAGTTCATAAAGGCTATGTGCGGCAAGTTCAAGGACCTCAAGTTCGATGATGATCACATGATGGTCATCAGCCCGGATGAAGGTGCAATGAGCCGAGCTATATATATGGCTAACGTACTTGGTCTTGATGTCGGAATGTTCTATAAGAGACGTGACTATACCAAGGTTGTTGACGGCCGTAATCCTATCGTTGCTCACGAATTCCTTGGTAAGGATGTTGAAGGCAGAGACCTCATCGTTGTGGATGATATGATCTCATCAGGTGAGAGTATGCTGGAAGTTGCATATGAGCTTAAGAAGCGTAAGGCCGGCAGGATCTTCTGCTGCTCTACTTTCGGTCTCTTCACAAGCGGACTTGATAAGTTCGATGAGGCTTATAAGAACGGCAATATCAGCGGCGTATTCACAACAAACCTTGTATATCAGACACCTGAGCTCCTTGAACGTGAGTGGTATATCAACTGCGATATGAGCAAGTATATTGCTTATATCATCGATACCCTCAACCATGATGCTTCCATCAGCGACCTTCTTGATCCCAGTGAGCGTATCCAGAAGCTGATGAACAAGTATCGCGCAGAGACAGAATGATCTGAAAAGTACTGATATTAATGCAATTTCAGAGGATCCCGGAATTCTTCCGGGATCTTTTTTTCTCAATTCTGCCTATAAATTTTCCTTTATCCCCCACCTCAATTTGTTGATTTTTTTAATCAATATAATCTATATCTTGCATTATTTGTGAAAAGATACCACAAAAAGCGGGTAAATACAAAACATTTTTGTGTAAATCATTCACTTTTTCAATGCTTTATGCTATAATTCACTCATTAAGTTGCTTGATTTTATTTTACAGCTAGAGGTGATGACATGGTAAAGAAAGAGATGATAGCGATGCTTCTGGCGGGGGGCCAGGGAAGCAGATTGGGCGTGCTTACCAGAAAGGTGGCAAAGCCTGCGGTTTCTTTTGGCGGAAAATACAGGATCATCGATTTTCCGTTGAGTAACTGCATCGATTCGGGAATCGATACCGTGGGCGTTCTTACACAGTATCAGCCACTCAGGCTGAACACGCATATCGGCATAGGTATCCCCTGGGATCTTGACCGTAATGTCGGTGGTGTGACTGTACTTCCTCCTTACGAGAAGAGCATAAACAGTGAATGGTATACGGGTACGGCAAATGCCATATATCAGAATCTTGATTATATGGAGAGCTTTAATCCCGAGTATGTACTGATACTTTCGGGAGACCATATCTATAAGATGGACTACGAAGTCATGCTTGACTTCCATAAGAAGAATAAGGCTGAGGTTACCATCGCCGTTATGCCTGTTCCCATCGAAGAGGCTAAGCGTTTCGGTATCGTCATCACGGATGAAAACCGCAAGATCACAGAGTTTGAGGAAAAGCCGGAGAATCCGCATTCAAATCTTGCTTCCATGGGAATATACATTTTTAACTGGAAGACACTGAAGGAAGCGCTCATTGCTCAGGCGGAACAGCCCGCACTCGACTTCGGTAAACATGTTATACCGTATTGTCACGGTAATAACGCACCTATATATGCATATGAATTTAACGGTTACTGGAAAGATGTAGGAACTCTTCACTCATATTGGGAAGCCAATATGGAGCTCATCGATATCATTCCGGAATTCAACCTCTACGAGGAATACTGGAAGATCTATACCAAGTCCGATGCGCTTACACCGCAGTATATATCCGCTGAGAGTAAGGTGGAGAGGACCATCATCGGTGAAGGTGCGGAGATATACGGAGAAGTTTACAGCTCCATCATCGGATGTAATGTAACCATAGGAAAGGGCACCGTTGTGCGTGATTCCATAATCATGAACGATACGGTGATCGGAGACGGAGCTAAGATCAATAAGACTATCATCGCCGAGAATGCATGCGTCGGAAACGGTGTAGTGACGGGTGTCGGCGAAGAAGTTGATAATGAGACAGACCCCAATATCTACAACCACGGTCTGGTCTGCATAGGAGAGAAGACAACGGTTCCCGATAATGTTTCGATAGGCAAGAATTCCGTTATCTACGGTAAAACTGAGCCTTCAGATTATCCGGGAGGGAAGCTGGCAAGCGGCAGAACACTGATCAAGGAGGGCGAGAAGGCATGAGAGCAATGGGGATCATCCTCGCCGGTGGCGGGATGAAAAACAGCAGGATGGGGGAACTCGCGGCGAAACGTGCTGTGGCAGCCATGCCGGTTGCCGGAAGCTATCGCAGTATAGATTTTGCGCTCAGTAACATGAGCAATTCTCATATCCAGAAGGTCGCCGTACTTACACAGGATAATGCAAGAAGTTTAAATGAACATTTAAGCTCTTCAAAATGGTGGGACTTCGGTCGTAAGCAGGGTGGAATGTATGTTTTCACTCCGACCAGAACCCTTGATAATACCGACTGGTATCGCGGAACCGCCGATTCCATAGCGCAGAACATTGAGTTCATAAGAGACAGTCACGAGCCGTATGTTGTTATCGCATCCGGTGACTGTGTTTATAAGATGGATTACGGCGAGGTACTGGAAGCTCATATCGACAAGAAAGCCGATATAACAGTCGTATGCAAGGAAATGCCGGAAGATGTGAATGTAGAGCGCTACGGATGCGTTAAGACCGACAGCGACGGCCGCATCACCGAGTTTGAAGAGAAGCCGGTAAAAGCAACTTCCAATCTCATCTCCTGCGGAATATACATAATCAGAAGAAGACAGCTTGTTGAGATGATAGAGAAGGCCGCTCTTGAGAACAGATATGATTTCGTAAAGGATATCCTTATCCGGTACAAAGATATCAAGAGGATATTTGCTTATCGGATGAAAGATTACTGGAGAAATATCTCTACCATCAGAGATTATTACGAGACAAACATGGATTTCCTTAATCCGGATATCCGCAGATACTTCTTCAGGAATTACCCGGATATCTACTCCAAAGTGGATGATCTCCCGCCGGCTAAGTACAATGTTGGAGTTAATGTTAAGAACTGTCTTATTGCCAGCGGCAGTATCATAAATGGGACGATCGAGAATTCGGTTATATTCAAGAAAGCCTTTATCGGCAACAACTGTACGATAAAGAATTCGATCATCCTCAACGACGTCTACATAGGCGACAACTCTTATATCGAGAACTGCATTGTTGAAAGCCGTTCTACGATACGCGCGAATTCTGTACAGAAGGGAGATGAAGGCATAAAGATAGTTGTTGAAAAGAATGAACGTTATGTAATTTAAATGTAATAAATACAACACAGGTTATATTTTCAGAGAAGCTAAAATTTGGATTACAGGGGGTTTGGAGACATGAACGTTACAGACGTACGTATTCGCAAAATGGACAAGGATGGCAAGCTTAAAGCTGTCGCTTCTATCACTATCGATGATTGTTTCGTGATCCATGACATTAAGATCATCGAAGGCGATCAGGGATTGTTTATTGCAATGCCCAGTCGTAAGGCGCAGGATGGGACTTACAAGGATATCGCGCATCCTATCAATTCTCAGACCAGAACAGATCTGCAGAATCTTATCCTTGAAAGATTAAAGAGTCTTCCGGAGGCAACGGAGGCTTGATAACAGGGGAGCCGTAAGGGTATAGGAAATAACTATAAAGGGCTGTTGCACCGGATGGTATATCATCGGGAGCGACGGCCTTTTTGGTATGTGTGAAAACCGTATGAATAATTTTAGTCCGTGTTTGCAAGCATTCTTCTTAGCGGTTATAATGTCATTTGTTTAAATGGGTAAAAAAGGCGGAATGAACAGATGTATATGATAGCCGGACTCGGTAATCCGGGGAAAAAATATGATAATACAAGGCATAATTGCGGATTTGAGACCCTTGATCTCCTTATGAAGGAATATAATGTGACTCTTACCGAAGACAGATGCAAAGCATTTTACGGTAAGTGCAGCATTGAAGGTATCAAATGTATTCTGGTAAAGCCTCAGACTTATATGAATCTGAGCGGCGATGCCCTCAGAGGTCTTGCGGATTATTACAAGATAGAGCCGCAGAATATTATAGTTATATGTGATGATATCAGTCTGGCACCCGGGTTCATAAGGGTTCGACCCAAAGGATCCGCAGGCGGTCATAACGGATTGAAAGACATAATAGCCAAGCTCGGAACGGAGGAATTTATCCGTATCAGAGTTGGCGTCGGTGAAAAGCCGCAGGGATGGGATCTTGCGGATCATGTTCTCGGACATTTCTCCGCAGAAGAGGAGAAGCTTATGGAAGAGAGCAGGAAGAACGCAGCCAATGCGATCAAAATGATTGTCGGGGGTGAAAGCATCGATAAGGTAATGAGCAGGTTCAATACCAAACAGCATACACAACCTGCATGAAATAGATGAATATTATTGATTCACCGCTGCATGAGCTTCCATGGTTTGATACTGCTGCAGCAGACATTGCGGGCGGAAGATCAAAGCTCTCGTTAACAGGAGCAGCGGACTCAGGAAAACTTCATATCATAAGTGCGTTGAGCGGGCAGACCGATGTCACGCTCATTTTGACGTACTCGGATATCGTTGCTTCACAGATAGCTGACGAATACAGATTTTTTGACAGGAATACCTGCTACTATCCCGCTAAGGATCTGATCTTTTATCAGGCGGACATCAACGGAAGAGAGACTTTAAAAGAGAGACTTAAGGTTTTAAGGACGCTTCTTACCTGTAAGAAGATGACCATAGTAACTACCTTCAATGCACTGATGGAGACGTGTCTTCCTCTTGAAGACATAAAGGATCATATATTCGAGATAGAAAAAGGCACTACTCTTGAAGAGGAAGCGGCAGCAGTATTGCTTACTTCCATGGGATATGAAAGAACCGGATATCAGGTTCAGAATCCCGGAGAATTCTCTATCCGCGGCGGTATAATCGATATCTTTGATATGACAGGCGAGAATCCGGTGCGCGTGGAATTATGGGGGGATACGGTTGAGTCATTACGATCTTTTGATGCCGACAGCCAGCGTTCCATAGAAGAACTTGAGAAAGTTACCATATTCCCTGCCGACGAGATGCTCCTTTCAAAAGAAGAGAAGCTTGAAGGATTCAGGAAGATCAAGGAAGAATCCGAAACGCAGGAGAAGATATTAAGGGAGAAGTTCAGCACGGAAGAGGCTCACCGTCTGAGTGTGAGACTTGAGGAGCTTGAAAATGCTCTTGTTTACGGAACCGGTGATATAAGCCTGGACAGCTATATCCATTACTTCTACCCTTCTACCATAAGCCTGCTTGACCTTATCGAAGGGAAAAAGTACTGTGTGTTCCTTGATGAACCTTCAAGGATCATGGAATTTGCACACGGCATAGAGATGGAATTTGCGGAAAGCATGAAGAACCGTCTTGAAGGAGGATATGTTCTTCCGGGACAGACGGACATACTTACAAGTGCCGATTCCATACGGTCAAGACTGTCGAGAGAGAATACGGTTCAGATACAGAGCTTTGAACCGGCTGAGGATTTCTTTGAAAATGAGAAGCGTGTTGCCGTCAACATGCGAACACTGTCATCCTATAACGGCAAGTTCGAAGTGCTTACCGACAATCTGGGAAAGCTTGCCGCAGAAGGCTACAGGATCGTCATCCTCTCCGGATCCAGATCGAGAGCAAAGCGTCTGGCCGATGATATAAGTGAAGAAGGACTTGCCGCATATTATACGGATAATGAAGGGAATACTCTTGTTCCGAGACAGATAGCAACTTTTTACGGACGCGTTAAAAAAGGATTTACCTATCCGGATCTTAAATTCACTGTCATTTCAGAGACGGATATCTTCGGAGCTGACAGGTTAAAGAAGAAAAAGAAAAAGCCCAAATATGCTCCGGGCAAGAAGATACGTAATCTCACCGATCTCCATGCGGGAGACTATGTTATCAATGAAGACTGCGGTGTAGGTATTTATCGCGGTATAGAAGAAGTAGAAGTTGATCATATCCGCAAGGATTATATGAAGATCGAATACAGGGGAGGTTCGTTCCTGTATGTAGCGGCAACCGCTTTTGATAAGGTTTCCTTATATGCGGATAAAGAAGCAAGACCGCCAAAGCTCAATAAGCTTGGTACCGATGAATGGAATCATGCCAAAGCAAAAGCCAGGAAAGCGGTAGATGATATCGCCCAGGATCTGGTAGATCTCTATGCAGTAAGGATGCAGAAGACGGGATACAGATACGGCGCAGATACCATATGGCAGAAAGAATTCGAAGAGATGTTTCCTTATCAGGAGACAGATGATCAGATAAGTGCGATAGACGCCGTAAAGGAAGATATGGAAAGTACGAAGATCATGGACCGTCTTGTTTGCGGTGACGTGGGCTTCGGCAAGACTGAAGTTGCGATAAGAGCTGCTTTTAAAGCGGTTCAGGAAAATAAGCAGGTTGCATATCTGGTTCCTACTACCATACTTGCGGAACAGCACTTCAACACCTTCAGTGAAAGAATGCGTGACTATCCGGTGAGCGTGGAGATGATCTCCCGTTTCAGGACACCGGCTCAGATAAAGGACGTTATAAAGCGTCTCAGGGAAGGTACGGTTGATATAGTGATCGGAACCCACAGACTGCTTTCCAAGGATGTGCAGTTCAGGGATCTGGGATTACTTGTTATCGATGAGGAGCAGCGCTTCGGTGTTGCTCATAAGGAAAAGATAAAGCAGCTTAAGCAGAATGTGGATGTACTCACACTTACTGCTACTCCCATACCACGTACGCTGCACATGAGTCTTGCCGGGATCAGGGACATGAGTCTGCTTGAGGAACCGCCTCGCAACAGACAGCCAATACAGACTTTTATATGTGAATATAATGATGAGATGGTCCGCGAAGCCATCAACAGAGAGATGTCCAGAGGCGGACAGGTTTATTACGTTCACAACCGTATAAACAATATAGATGAGATCACGAGAGAGATTTCGGAACTTGTGCCGTCTGCCAGAGTTGCTTTTGCTCACGGAAGAATGGGCGAGAAAGAACTCGAAGATATCATGATGAGCTTTATACGTAAGGAAATAGATGTTCTTGTATCCACTACGATCATTGAGACGGGACTGGATATCCCGAATGTTAATACTATGATCATCAGGGATTCGGACAGGATGGGACTTGCCCAGCTCTATCAGCTGAGAGGACGTGTGGGAAGAGAGGAACGTACCGCATATGCATTCCTTATGTATGACAGGAATAAGATCCTGAGGGAGACTGCGGAAAAGAGGCTCTCCGCCATAAGACAGTATACCGAACTGGGAAGCGGATTTAAGATCGCCATGAGCGATCTTGAGATAAGAGGCGCCGGCAATGTGCTCGGAAAGCAGCAGCACGGACAGGTTGAAGCCATAGGTTATGATCTGTATTGCAGGATGCTTGAAAGTGCCATAAAGGAAAAGCGCGGTATCAAAGCGGTGGAAGACACTTCCTGCGAGATAGATATGAGCATAGATGCCTTTATCCCTGCGGAATTCATAATGAATGAGACGCAAAAGCTTGATATATATAAGAGGATCGCAGAGATAAAGAATGACGAAGATGCGGATGAGATGCGCGATGAGCTTAAGGACAGATTCGGAAGCATCCCCGAAGAAGCGGAGAATCTGTTGAAGATAGCACTGCTCAAGGCAAAAGCGGGCAGGTATCATATAACATCCATACACGGAAAAGACGGAGTGATCAATTTTAAGATGGACAGAAAGGCTCCGGCAGAAGTGACGGAGATTCCTGTGCTGCTTAACAGCTACGGCGGAGATATGAGATTAAAGACTGTCGGGGACCCTGTTTTTTCTCTGAGTCTCAGAGAAAGCGGCGGGTTGTACGGAAGCGCACTGATGCTTAAGAAAGCAGATGAAACACTGGACAGTTTTGGAATATTGTTTCCCGAGAGATCGGATTCATGATTTCTCTTCATTAAGACGGAGGTATAGGAATGAGTGAAATTGAAGGAAAGCAGAATAGTAACGATAACGGTACGGCAGGTGCCGGCTTTTCGTGGGATTCCCAGTCTTATATGAATCAGCCGGGGGCACAGCCTCAGCCCGGAACGCAGTACGGTACTCAGCCGGGAGCACAGCCTCAGCCCGGAACGCAGTACGGTACCCAGCCGGGGATTCAGCCGCAGTTCCAGCTGCAGGGACAGTTCATGCCCGGAGGGCAGGGGCCTCAATCAGTGCCGGGTCAGCCTCCTGTTGAAAAAAAGAAGAGTATCCTTCCGCTGATTATTGCATTGTCAGTAGTTGCTGTTGTTATTATCGGCGGGGCAGTGGCAGCGGCATTGTTCATTTTTAAGCATACCTCGAGCGGGATCTTCGGCGTAAAGGAACAGAGCCTGGAACTTTCCGAAACCTCTGTTGTCACTCTTACGGAAGGTGAAGAGTATACTCTTACCATTGAGAATTTCGACGAACTTGATAAGGGACAGAAGATCAAATGGGAATCTGCCGACGACAAAGTGATCACCGTAAAGGATAAAGGAGACGGAACCGCAGAGGTTACTGCTGTTGCCGAGGGTAAGAGTGCGGTATTTATAACAGGCGAGAATCTGGATAAGAAAAAAGGATATGTTGTAAAGTTCGACGTTGAGAAAGAACCGTTTGAATATGCAGGCAAGGCATGGGAAACATCGGAGTGCGTGTATTACTTCCCTGATGAGGATTCGTTATGTGATTTTTCGGATTATAGTGACAGGTATTCGTATGGACCGTTTACCTTAACGGAAACGGATGCGAACGAAGCCCCCTGGAGGATAACGGATTACGTGCCTTCCAACGGAAGATTTTTCTGCTTTGATTACACTCCCGAGAGAGAGATCGAATACGGAAAGGAGAATACTTTCTGTGATGAATATGAGATATGGTTTGGACTCTCTAAAAAAGGCAATCTGTATATTTATGATGAATCTATCGGATATACATCTGAAGCAAGTGAGATAGATATAAAGGACTATGACAAGTCACTTTCCGATGAGGCATCTATTGAAGCGTTTCTTGATGATCATACCATGGGAATGTTTAATTATACTTTCGGATTCATGAATCTCTATGGCTCGGAATTTGATACGAATGATGCATTCCATGACAATACACGTCTGCTCCAATGCGGAGATACGATCTATACGATCTGTGATGACGGTATTTATTCTCTGCCTGTATCATCGTTAGGAACGGGTAGCGGGAAACCTGCCAAATTAAATCTTACGGATAATAATGTTTCATATTTTGCAACGGATGGAGAATATATCATATATGCTGCGGGAGACACCAAGTCGGATGTGGATCTGTATATATATGATCCGGATGCGGATGCTGACTCTCTGTTGCTGAAGGGTATTTCCTGCATGCATATTGCATTCTGCGATGAAAAGATCTATTACACCGAATCCTGGGATGGCATTGAATGCTATGATCTGGCGACGGGCAATACGGAAACTATATGGCAGGATACGGTAGGAGCCTTTTGGGCAGACTGGAATTATGTATATATATATGACGGATGCAACTGGCTGATGCTTGATATCTCAGCCGGATATGTTAATAACGGATATCTGTGCAGAGGAAGAAGCTATGAATGTGACAGAATATATGCTATTGAAGACAATATCCTTACTGTCGGATATGATTATTCCAATCAGAGTATAGCGCTTCATGGTGTGGATTTTGCAGGTAATGAAGTCAATCTGAGCGGCGAATATTACGGTGATTCATCGGATACATATTGCCTCGCATGCTGCGGAACATATGCATATTTCCTTGCTTATGAAGGAGAGACGGTGGTAGCTGTGGATGTGACCAGAGGAAGCAGCGCAGATGTTTATCTTTCCGACTACGGTTTGTGGTATGCAAATGAAATGTCTGTTGTCGATAACAGAGTGATACTTCATGTTTATGACTCAAGCGGTGATGACGGATATGTGGAAGTGGATGAGTATTTAAATATCAAAGGAATCCCTGAACTTCCTCATTCCATCGATCCAAACGGCGGAAGCGAGGCGGCGTACCTGTTCTGAGATCCGCACCGGAAGGAGGCCCGGCATGAGCAAACAGATAATGAGGATAGATTCCTGTAACGGGACAGACAGCCTGTATACTGTATTATGGAAGCCTGCGGGGAAGCCGAGGGCAGTGTTACAGATAGTACATGGTATGATAGAGCATATTGAAAGATATGCGGAACTTGCGAAAGTGCTTTGCGGGAGAGGGATCCTGGTTGTAGGTAATGATCATATCGGCCACGGAAGAAGTGTTAAGGATCCTGCAGAATACGGATATTTCAAGGCGGCTTCGGGAAAGGGACCTGCTGATACGGTTCTTGAAGATATCCACCGGGTAACGGAGACTGTCAGGCAGATGTATCCCGATGTTCCATATTTTTTAATGGGGCACAGCATGGGTTCGTTTTTTGCCAGAGCATATATAGATGCCTACGGAAATGAACTGGACGGTGCCATGATAATGGGAACGGGAAATTTCCCGGAGGTGCCGCTCATGGCAGGAAGATGTCTGATAAAGACGGTATCGCTTATCAAGGGAGAACATGCTCACTGGTCATTCCTGGATGAAGCTTTTGCAGGATCCAATAACCGTGGGATAAAGGATCCAAAGACCCCATCCGACTGGCTTTCTCATGATGAGACCAGAGTGGAAATGTACAGAAATGATCCTTTAACGGATTATACGTTTACATTAAACGGATATGATACACTGATCGATATCCTTCTCGATATGGATAAGCGGGAAAAGACGCAGATTATGACCGTGAGGGAAAGAAAAAAGAAAGGCATGAATACAGTGATAGATATGCCTGTAGCTTTTCTCTCGGGAGCCGAAGATCCTATAGGTAATTTCGGAAAGGATCCAAAGACTGTGGCACGTCGTTATAAGAGGATGGGATACAGACATGTATCGCTTAAGTTATATAAGGATGACAGGCATGAACTGCTTCACGAACTCGACAGGGAAAAGGTGATGCAGGATATAGCCGGAGTCCTGGATAAATGGATCGCACGTCTGTGATAAATTAAACATGGCAAAATCAATGCCTGTATGTATAATAACAATGCAATGAAGGAGAAATAAGATATGGCTTTGCTTGAAATTAAAAATTTAACCGCCGGGATCGAAGAAGGTGAGATCCTTCACGGCGTGGATCTTAGTGTGAATCCGGGTGAGACACATGTACTTATGGGACCTAACGGTGCCGGTAAGTCAACACTCGGTAATGTCATCATGGGAAGTCCTGCCTACAATATCACTTCCGGATCGATCATCCTGGACGGAGAGGATATTACGAAAATGACAGCCAATGAGCGCGCTAAAAGAGGACTCTTTATGTCATTCCAGAATCCTCTTGAGGTTCCGGGACTTTCTCTTGAAGCATTTTTAAGAAGCGCTATCCGCGAGCAGACCGGAAAGCCCGTAAGGTTTTTCCAATACAAGAAAGACATAGAAGAGATATGCAAGCTGCTTGATATGGACGAATCTTATGTTGAACGTGATCTTAACGTAGGATTTTCAGGCGGTGAGAAGAAGAAGGCAGAGATATTCCAGCTGCTCATGCTTAAGCCCAAGCTTGCTATCCTTGATGAGACAGATTCCGGACTTGATGTGGATGCGGTACGTACAGTGTCCAAGGGTGTGGAGCATTTCGCAAAACAGGGCGGTGCGCTTATCGTTATCACACACAGCACCAGGATACTTGAGGCATTAAATGTTGATCATACACACGTTCTCGTAAAGGGAAAGATCGCTGCTGAAGGCGGCGCCGAGATGGTTGATGAGATCAATGAAAATGGTTTTGAAAAGTGGGTTAAATAAGAATGAGTGATATTGAGATCAGAAAAGATACTCCCATAGATATTGATTCAGGAGATTCCGGCATCGTTCTTGATGATGTGGAACGCGGACTCTATGACTTCAAGGATGAGGAGAGAGAAGAAGACTTCTTCAAGGTTGATGAAGGTCTGACAGAGGAGATCGTAAAAGAGATATCTGTTGCAAAGCATGATCCCGAATGGATGCTTGATTTCAGACTTAAGTCGCTGGAGATATATAACAGCCTCAAGGTTCCTGTATGGGGCCCGCCTATTGACGGACTTGATATGGCAAAGATCGTGACCTATGTAAGACCCAGGACCGATATGAAGGCTGACTGGAACGAAGTTCCGGAAGATATAAAGAATGCTTTTGAAAAGCTGGGTATTCCCAAGGCTGAGAGAGAATCTCTTGCAGGTGTGGGAGCACAGTATGATTCGGAACTTGTATATCACAACGTGCGTGAAGATGTTGCGAAGCTCGGCGTTGTATATACGGATATGGAATCCGCTATAACAGGCGAATACGAGGACCTTGTAAAAAAACATTTCATGAAGCTGGTACCTCCTACCGATCACAAGTTTGCCGCTCTTCACGGTGCGGTATGGTCGGGCGGATCATTCGTATATGTTCCTAAGGGAGTTAAGGTTGATATTCCACTTCAGTCTTATTTCAGACTGAATGCACCCGGCGCGGGTCAGTTTGAGCATACGCTCATCATAGTGGAAGAAGGTGCAGATGTTCATTTCATAGAAGGATGTTCGGCACCGAAATATAACATAGCCAATCTTCATGCAGGCTGCGTTGAACTCTACGTCGGAAAGAATGCGCATCTGAGATATTCCACCATCGAGAACTGGTCGAAGAATATGTACAATCTCAATACCAAGAGAGCGATATGCGAAGAGGGCGGAACCATAGAGTGGATATCAGGTTCATTCGGTTCTCACGAATCATACCTCTATCCTACTTCCATACTTAAGGGAGACGGATCTCATGCGGAATTCACCGGAGTAACATTTGCAGGTAAGGGACAGAATCTTGATACCGGTGCACGCATGGTGCATATCGGAAAAAATACATCATCCTTTATCGATACCAAGTCTATCTGCAAGAGCGGCGGTATCAGTACTTACAGGAGCAGCGTGGAGATCAGCTCTTCGGCAGAAGGCTCCAAGGCTTCCGTAAACTGCGGCTCACTGATGTTAGACAGTATCTCAAGATCGGACACAGTTCCCGCTATGGAAGTAAATACTGACAAGGCTGATGTGGGACATGAGGCTAAGATCGGTAAGATTGACGATGATGCAGTTTTTTATCTTATGAGCAGAGGTATAAGGGAAGCAGAAGCCCGTGCCATGATAGTAAGCGGATTTGCTAATCCGGTGAGCAAGGAGCTTCCTCTTGAATATGCGGCAGAGATGAACAATCTCATTAAACTTGAGATGGAGCAGGGTTAAGAATATGGCAGATAATATTTTGAAAGTTAATCATCTTCCGGTGCTCACATGGTTTCACAATCAGTTGAACGATGCTGAGCTTAAGGTGAAGGATTCCACGGAAGAAGCGATACGTACGGCGGATCACCCGGCATATCTTGTTAAACCGGAATTTCCGAAGGAGATCATTGTAAAGGAAGGTGTATCTCCCACGGATCTTCTGAAGATGTACGAGGATGAGGGTGCTTCAATAAACAGAGAAACATATGTAGCCGGAAAATATCCCGTTTACCACGAGCAGCCTTTTGCGACGGGAATGGGAAAGGAAATAGATGATCTGATCGTGAAGATGGGAGCACCGGCGAGAGTGATCGAGGTTCCGGAGAATGTTAAGATCAAGGATCCTGTTTATCTGCATTATCTCTATCCGGACGGATCTGAGGATGTGGATACATCACTTATAAGGATGAGAGCAGGCAGTGAAATGACAGTGATCCAGTATATGGATTCACAGAGCCCTTCGGGAACAGGTTTTGCAGGTACTCAGACCAGAGTGATAATGGAGAAGGGCGCTAAGCTCCACCTTGTTAAGGTTCAGTGTCTTGCCGATGGTTTTATATATTTCAATGATATGGGAAGCCGCCTTGCAGAGGATTCCGATTTCAGATATACGGAGCTTTCGCTTGGCGCAAAAGAAAGCTATCTCGGAACATATACTGATCAGATAGGAGACGAGTCAAAGTTCAGAGCGGATCTCGGATTTATCATCACTAAGGGTACATCTATCGATATAAATTATGATGATGTATTCAGAGGAAAGAAGACCGAAGGCGTGATGCGCTTCAACGGCGTTCTTATGGAAGGTGCTGTTAAGTCATCAAGGGAGTCCCTTGATTTCAGAAAGGGATCTATAGATGCTAACGGCGATGAGGAAGAAAATATCCTTATGCTCGGAAAGAACATCGTGAACAAGACCATACCTCTCATCCTCGGTGAGGAAGAAAAGGTAAACGGAAGACATGCGGCTTCTTCGGGAAAGCTTTCCGAAGATATGCTCTTCTATATGGAGACCAGAGGAATAGATGAGCGTGCGGCAAGAGAGATGATGATCAGATCGAATATCTCAAGAGTAAGCCGTCTCATCCCCAATGATGAGATCAGAGCGGCGGCTGATATGTTCATTGACAGGCTGTTTGCAAATTGTGACGGAGACTGCAGGAATTGTCCTTCCCACAATTAAAGATTCAATAAAAACAGGACAGCTTCGGTAGCTGTCCTGTTTTTTATTTTTAACTGTCGGCGATCATGACGCCGGCTTTTTTTATGTTGATCAGTAGATATAAACTGCTGTTCCTGCAGGTACTACATCCTGGATATACTTTGCGTCGTCTATATCAAGCCTTACACATCCGTGAGAAAGGCTTCTTCCCAGACGGCCGCTCTTTATCTTCTTTGTCCCGGGATAGTAGAGAACGGAATGGAAGAGATACTCGCTTCCTTTGAATGATGAATAATAGTAGCAGGTATATTCGGGCGTTCCGAAGGAGTAGCCCTTTCCGCCTATCCTGAAAGTTCCTCTGGGTGTTGCATTGCTGGCACCGGTGGAGCAGAGATCTGTCATGATGCAATCCCAGCTGCAGCCTGTCCACTGATATACGCCGATTCGGTGTTCCTTGATGCTGACTGCAACCAGATAATTTGTTGCACTGGTAAGTCCCTGTACATGAGCATTGATCTCCGGCGATTCAAGTCCTGTGCTGATACCGCCCAAATATTCGGATACGCCGTTTACTGTTGCATAGGCATGAACATTGAGTACTCTGCAGCTTCCCATATAGCCCAGGTTACCTATCTGAACGGAAGTTGCATACTGTCCGGGAGCAACCATCTTGGCGGATGCTGTTGTGAGATCGTCCTGTCCGTCCTTCTCTGACCAGAAGAAGAGTGTGATATCTCCGTCAGGTGTAACGGAAGGGTTGATTACGCCTATGGATGCTGTTCCGTTACCGGAGTTTGAAGCATAGATGTAATTAAGAGGTGTGATGGTCGCATCAATGGAATTGACCGGCACTGAAGTACCGTCAGGATAATTTAAGAAGCCTTGTATGGTATATGTGCCGAATTCATAATTGTGATCGTTAACATCTATCACAGCCTTATATGTACCGTCAGCCATGGGTGCGGCACACTGCATGAAGTTATCATCCTGTCCGTTTGCCTGTGTCCATGAGTAGACCATTACAGTTACGCCGATGGGAACATTTTTGAATTCAACAAGGATCTGTCCCGCTGTTCCGTCGGCATAGACTACAGACATTTCGGTCGGGGATGCCGCAGTTGAAGAAAATGGAATGATCAGTGTGGCTGTTGTGATGAGCGCTGCGAGGATTCCGGTAAGTATTCTTTTCATATGGATTGTTTTCCTTCCCTGGATTATTCTGCCGGTGAAAACAAAGAAGAAAATCAGATGAGCATTATTGCCCGGCAAGTAAGAAAATTCTACCATATCGGGCATTCTATAGCCATACCCCGCTTTATCCCGGCGAAACAGGCGCAGTTCTGACAGTTATACTCTTGCATGGGTATTGAGGAACTTTTATAATTACCGCGAAGGTATGAACGGCGTTTTGAAAGGCGGACGGATATTCGAACTGATCATCAGGAGGTTATATGAGATACGGACATTTTGATCTTGAAGCAAAGGAATATGTTATAGACAGACCGGATACACCGGCACCATGGTGTAACTATCTGGGATCTCCCGAGTATGGAGCTATCATTTCCGGTAATGCGGAAGGATACAGTTTTGTAAAGAGCGGAGCGAAGGGGAGGATCACCCGTTTTCGTTTTAATTCGTCAATGTCTCTGCCCGGAAGATTTATTTATATAAGAGATAATGATTCGAAAGACTACTGGTCGGCAACATGGAAGCCGGTTCAGAAGGACTTTGATAAATATAAATGTTCGATGCGTCACGGAACCGCATATTCCGTTGCCACAGCCGAATATGCGGAAATAAAGAGCAAAGTGACATATTACGTTCCGTTGGGAAAGACTTACGAAGTATGGGATGCGAGGGTGACCAATACCGGCAGCAGTAAGAGAGATATCTCGGTCTTCAGCTGTGTGGAATTCACCAATGAAGATAATTACGAGCAGGATCAGGTTAACCTTCAGTATACGGAATTCATCTCCAGAACCGAACTTCTCGGTAACAAGCTGATCCAGCATATCAATGAATTTACTGCTAAGGACCCTAACGGCGGAAAGGGACATCAGCAGAGGTTTATAGGCCTTGCTGGTGAAAAGGTGACTGACGCCTGCGGAAGTCTTGATGACTTTATCGGAAGAAGCCGTACTTTTGCCAACCCGGAAGCTGTTGAACGCGGTGAATGCGGAATGAAGATGAATTACAATCTGAATTCCTGCGGTACTCTTCAGAGCAGAGTTACCATAGAACCCGGTGAGACCAAGAGATTTACTTTTGTCATGGGAAGCAAGACAGCGGAAGAAGCGGATGTGATCCTTAAGAGTTATGAAGACGCTTCCGTATCGGAGAAGGAAGTGGAAGCTCTGAAGACATACTGGCATGGTGAGCTGTCACATTTTTACGTAAAGACTCCGTCGGATGAATTCAATAATATGATAAATGTCTGGAATGCATATCAGTGTTTCATAACATTTACCTGGTCACGTGCGGCATCTCTTTTGTATTGCGGACAGCGTAACGGTTACGGATACCGTGATACTGTGCAGGATATACAGGGCGTGATCCACCAGGATCCGGAGATGGCTCTGGAGAAGATAAGATTCATGCTTTCGGCACAGGTTGATAACGGAGCGGGACTTCCTCTTGTTAAATTCAATCACAATGCCGGACATGAGAATACACCGGACGATCCTGCTTACGTGAAGGAAACAGGACATCCTTCATATCGTGCGGATGATGCACTGTGGCTCTTCCCCACTGTATATAAATATATAGCAGAAACAGGTAATAAGGCATTCCTTGATGAGAAGATAGTATATGCCAACGGCGGAGAAGATACTGTATATGATCACTTAAAGAGGGCAGTGAAATTCTCGATGGATCATTCCGGAAGACATGGAATGCCTGCGGGACTTCACGCTGACTGGAATGACTGCCTGCGTCTCGGTGCAGCAGGTGAATCCACCTTCGTTGCTTTCCAGCTTTATTATGCTTTGAATATGATGAAGGAGATCGCTGCATCAAAAGGTGATAACGAGTATGCAACTTTCATGGAGGAGAGCAGAAAGAAGCTGCATAAGATACTTACGAAGTGCTGGGACGGAGACCGCTTTATAAGAGGAATACGTGAAGACAATGAAATAGTTGGTGCTGCCGGTGATCTAGAAGCAAATATGTGGCTGAATCCACAGAGCTGGGCAGTTATCTCCGGAGTTGCGGATGATGAACAGGCTGACATAGCAATGGAAAGCGTACACAGATTACTTAATACTCCCTACGGAGCAAAGCTTCTGACACCGCCTTACAGATATCATTCTTTCCCGGGAGCTCTTATGCAGGTATTTAATCCCGGTACGAAGGAAAACGGAGGTATATTCTCACAGTCCCAGGGATGGCTTATTCTTGCGGAAGCCCTGAGAGGCAAGGGAGATAGGGCTTTTGAATATTTTAAGGAATCCGCTCCCGCAGCGATGAATGATGATGCTGACAGACGTCTGATAGAGCCCTATGTTCACGGTCAGTTTACGGAGTCTGATGATACTCCGGTTCCGGGACGCGCTCATGTTCACTGGCTGACAGGAACGGCATCTACAGTTATGGTGGGATGTGTCGAAGGAATATGCGGTATCCGCCCGAATTTTGACGGTATCAGGATATCACCCGCAATTTGTTCCAAATGGGACGGTATGGAGATTGAGAAAGATTTCAGAGGATCGCATCTCTCCATTAAGATAAAGAATCCGGAGCATGTGGAAAGCGGCGTAAATCGTATCATATTAAATGGCGAGATCATAGAGGGTGATTTTATCACTGCGGACAAGCTGGCTAAGGATAATAAGATAGAGATAACGCTTTGCAGATAGGCTCTGATACGCCGTGGATGCTGAAAGAAAACGTTATTCGCAAGATGTGCGGCATCATGTTATAATAGAGCGGCTTGACGCAACAATAAAAAAAGGAGAGCTTCGGGATGAAGTTTGAGTTTAATCCCGAAGGGTAGTAGGAAGAGTTGGAAAAGAATATCTTAAAGAATAAGTATTATCTTTACCTCACGGAATTCTTTGCAGGAATGGCCGTGATGGCAGTGGAATTGGGGGCAAGCAGGCTGCTGGCTCCCTATTTTTCGTCATCCCAGATCGTATGGACCATAATCATCGGAACCATAATGATAGCGATGGCATTGGGAAAT
>Ga0256407_10002214_pt1 | contig 37855 bp, 36 predicted proteins | sample RumenRJG_04DNA_FD_193489 | JGI IMG/M metagenome (GOLD analysis project Ga0256407, IMG submission 193489) | Bovine rumen microbial communities from Lethbridge, Alberta, Canada - RJG_04 | ecosystem: Host-associated > Mammals > Digestive system > Stomach > Rumen | place: Canada: Alberta... | reverse complement strand
CACGAATCTGACCTCTTTTAGAGGTTGCCGGTAATGTGCTTGCGATGCCCGCCTTTTAGGTGTGCAAGTATTATGGCCCTTATAGGGCCGATATCAAACCACCACTTGAAGTGGTGGTCATGACTTAGGGGATGTTTTTATTTTTATCTGTCTGAGTAGAAAGAATCTTTAATATGTTTTTAAAAGAGTTTAATGCCAATTGAATTATGTCTATTGAATGATCCATAATTTGATCAGTATTCATAAAGAATTGATAGAATTCTTTTATATCATGAATCAAGTAGTAATTAATTTGCTTTTTTATAAAAGAATAAGTCCAATCACGTTCTTTACCATGAAACATACAATAAATAATTCGTGATGTCATATAGACTATATTATTTTCTAAAGCGATTGTATTAATTGAATAATATTTACCGCAATAGTCTCTAACTACTTTATGAACCATCTGATACATAAACAGTATTTGAGCCGGCGTAACCATAAAAGATTTTCCATAGTAATCCATTTTATTATACAAGGGTATATTTACTGTAAAATATGGATGAATTTTGCCAAGAAGATCTGAAAACTCATCGATTGCTTGTTTTAATTCGGTTTCATATGTTTCTGAATAGATTTGATGATTTACTAAAATATTAGTTTTCTTTATTATTTTTCTTGCTTTTGCAATCGTTTGATTATAATTGCCATTAACTGCATCCAGCAGCGTTTGAATACTATTAGCTGAATCACAGTCCGACCAAGAAATATTATTTCCAATCTGCAGTACGGAATCAAGAAATCTTTCTATTAAAAGAATATAGCCTCGTTCACGCTCTTCAGTTTCATCATAGTCTTCTAATAATAAATGGATATTTATAGCCATAGCACACCTCTTAAATTATGGGATAATTTTATAATAACATAAAATTATCTATAATTCCATAGATTCAAACTCATTAATGTGCTTTAATTATTATATACATACGAGGTGTGTAAACAGCATCTAAAAGCAGAGATGTTAATGTGTAACGAAATGGTAGCTTGAATCAATTGGTCTATAAACTGTAAAATTATTCACTATATTTCATGAAGGTCTACACACCACAGCGTATGTAAAATTCTGTAAGGGGAATGATTCAATCTCTACATTTATCCGACATAGCAAAGGGGGCGATGCCTATGATGATTAATTAATCAAGTTCAGGATATGCTGTAGTATAAAAAATCTATATTTAGAAAGGAAAAATAATTATGTCACAAGAATTATTTAAAAGCAACTTATCTGGTACAGTTGAGCCCACAGAAGAAACATTACAACCATCAGCTGAGATACGCAGGAATGCGAACGGCAGTATAATCGTACCGATTATATGTAATTCTAAAGAAAAGGCAGATAAGTCCTTGGAAGACAACCCGACATTATCATATGATGTAGGTGAAACAAGAAATGACAAAGTATGTACTGACAATGGGCAGCCGAATCCTAAAGATTCCGAAATAACCTCGTCACTGCCTGCCGCAGATCCGCCAACTGTCAATACGATGCCATGTAAAAACAGGTGTGATGGAATTCCGCCTAAATTACCAAAGGAGTGGGAAGAAAGAGATGGTTGGATCTATTCTGATGGCAAACCTCTTTGCAACTTCAAAATTGTTTCCAAAAAACTCCTAATACATAATTCAAGAAACGGAGAGAGTAAGCTCATTGTTCAATGTGATTTAATCACCAAAGACAAAAAAACAGAGGTTGATATTCCATATAATGATCTTCAAAATGGCAAGTTCAAGAAGCATTTGCCAGATAGCTTTGTAGTATTTACAGTATGGAGTAAGCAGCTGGAAAGAATATTTTGCAATTCTATTCTGCAAACCATGGCAGATTTGCCAAATGAAAAAACCACTTGTTTATCATTCGGCTATAACATTATAAATGGTCGGCACATATTTAATGCCGGTGACAGACTAATCAATGGATCGCAAATAGAGAGTTGGAAATCCGATTCTGATGTCAGAATGAAGTATGCAAAGCCACAACCCCATAATGTATATAAAGATTTGATGTTCCGCTTAAGTCAAACCAATAATTATCCGGCTGTATTGCTTATAGCAACATTAATACCGTATGTATTACCGTTGGTTGATAAAGACAAAAGAGATCGTTACGATTTTTCGCTGTATATAGAAGGAAAAAGCAGCAGCGGTAAAACTGAAATTGCAAAGCTGTTTAGCACTCCTTTTGAGGGTAACGAACACATGGTTTCACTTTCCAGTGATATCGAAGCTATTCATAAGTTATCGGCTTATAAAGACTGCACCGTCGTAATTGATGATCTGAATGCATCTGATTCCGACGAAATCAGACGGAATAAAGAAAAAAAGCTGTCTGCGATAATTGAAACAAAACAAAGTGTAGGCAGAGCTATTGTGGATGGTAAAAACACCAAGATATCTGCTATGCCGATAATAACAGCTGAATATTTCTTGAAAGCAGTAGGGGCACTCAATCGTTGCATGATAGTTCATATTGAGAGACCGTTTAAGCCATCAGAACTTACCTGGCTACAGGAAAACCATGACACATATATTGCTTTCATCAATTCGTTCATAGAGTTTATATGCATGAATTTCGATGAACTGCAAACTGATGTTAATGAATATCTGTCAACCAGAAAATATCGTATGAAAAACGGAAAAGATATTCCCGGATGGCAAAGGATTTCAAATATACAGTTTATTCTGGAAGCTACATTAATGGTAGTGATGAAATTCTTCGGTGATAAGGATGATACACCGGATTGTTTTCCGAACTTTTGGGATCCATTTAAACAGTCTATTCAAGAATGTAAAGAGTATATCGCTGATATGATCAGAAAACGATTAATGGGCAAGGATGAACTTCTGATGTATGAATTACTATCTGCGATCTGGAATCCAAAATCTGGAATCGTTACAGACAATAAGTCCTCCTTTCTTAGAGACTTAGGCAATCACGAGAAAAGTCTTCCCGAACGATTTGTCTATTACCATGAGGATAAGGAATGGTTCTGTCTGAGATCAGAAGATGCAGTACGATTTTTGGGCGGAAAAATATACAACCGGAATATTCTGCAAAAGCTTGATGACATGGGACTTATTCATACAAGAAAATTAGATAGAACCATTGAAATCTTCAAAAAAGAGAAAACCAATCCGCTTAAGAATGTCAGGTTTATTTGTTTGAAGCAGAAGGCTGTTGCAAATTATCTTGGTGTGGAAAACGAATACTTACCGCCTGATATCAAAGATAAACCCTATAATGGTTACCTCGTGCAAAGTGCAACGACTAATTCGGGTAATTATTCCACTCAAACAATGTCTGAACAGGATGAAACAGATTATTCAGATATTGAAGTACAGATGTGTGATGATTCGGATGATATGTCTGATAATCCAATACTGAGTTTCATTAATGAATGTGGCGCAAAAAAGCATCATAAGAAATTCTGATTATATATCATTCTTATATAGGTTATATGGAGGAGGTGAGATCCATGAATAAACCAATTGAGATTCCTATATATCAGAAACAGAACCTCACAATCGAGGAGGCGGCTGTCTATTCCAATATCGGCAGGAACAAGCTTAGGGAGATTACAGACGATGAGAAATGCCTTTTCGTTCTGTGGGTAGGAGGTAAAAGACTTATAAAGCGTAAGCTTTTTGATGAGTTCATCGAAAAGGTTTACTCGATCTGACAACATAAACGCCGGCAGTGTAGCTCAAATCACACTGTCGGCATTATTACAAGGAGGAATTTTCAATGAGCAACAGACGTAAGGACAGCAAAGGAAGAGTACTGAAATCCGGAGAATCACAACGCAGTGACGGTACATATATGTACAGATACAGCGATTCCACAGGCAAGCGGCATTATTTGTACAGCCCGACACTCGAAGAACTTCGCCTGAAAGAGGAAGAAGTACAGCGTGACAGACTCGACGGGGTGAAAACCGAAAGCAGAACAATGACACTGAATGATATGTTTGAAAGATGGTCAGAGGTGAAAAGAGGATTGAAAGACAATACCTTCCAGAATTACTCTTATATGTACAAGATGTTCGTAGAAGGTGATCTGGGCAAAATGCGTCTTTCTCAGATCAGGCACTCTGATGTACGGCGGTTTTATAACAGCCTGTACGAAGCCAAAAATCTTAAGGTATCGACCATTGATAACATTCAGACGATCCTGCATCAGATCTTTGAAATGGCAGTACAGGATCAATATCTGAGGTTTAATCCATCGGATAATGCGTTGAAGGAACTGAAGCTTATCTATAAGAATAAGCCTGATACACATGGAGCTTTGACGGTGGGGGAGCAGAGATTATTCTTTGACTATCTGAAAAATCACTGTCAGTATCAGCACTGGTATCCGATATTCTTTGTGATGGCAAATACCGGAATGCGTGTTGGTGAGATAACAGGTCTCAGATGGTGTGATGTGAGCTTTGAAAAGAACTATATCAGCATAGACCATACCCTTGTCTATTACAATCATCCGAAATCAGGCTGCTATTACAACATTCATACACCCAAGACTGAATCCGGTGTACGCACCATCCCAATGGTAGAAAGCGTAAGGAACGCATTTGAAAAGGAACGATATTACCACGAAACTCTGAATATCAGCTGTAGAGCAGAAATCGACGGCTATACAGACTTTATCTTTATTAACCGTTTCGGAAATGTCCAGAATCAGGCTACGCTCAATAAAGCAATAAAGCGTATCGTCCGGGACTGCAACGCAGAAATGATAGATAAATCAAATGGTGAACCGGAGATATTACTTCCGAGATTCAGCTGTCATTCGCTCAGGCATACCTTCGCTACAAGACTGTGCGAGGCAAAGGTGAATATGAAGGTCATACAAGATATCCTCGGACACGCTGACATAAGCACCACAATGAATATCTACACTGATGCCAAGATGGATCTGAAACAGTCGGAGTTCAAGATTCTGGCTGAGTTTCTGAAATCCATAGAGAGCGATAACGAATAAAAATACCCCATCAGCATAAGCATTGGCGTGCTCATGTTGATGGGGTATATAATTGCAAGAAACAATCATTATTTCAGGTAATTCATTAAGGAATCAACTAACAGATGTACCATTGTTCCGGGATCATATTCAGATGGTTTATCTTTTGTAACGTCAAAACCACTCATTCTTCTTTTCGCATGATTTATGGCTGTTTCTACTCCGACTGAATTATTCAGAAGCATGAATATATCCGGGTTATTTTTTTCGTATTTTCCATTGCCCAATGCATACTGTCCGAACAGCTCATTGACTTTATTGAACCAATCATTTCGGTGCAAAGGTGCATCGCTGTAATTAAAGTGCAGATACAGCCAATACTCAAAACATTGATTACTCCATGCAGTATGCAATCCATACTTATGTGCAGCATTTATTGCTTCATCAAAGTCGTTAAAGTCATCTTTATCAAAGACTATCCATACATTTTGATATATAATATGAGACTTGCTAATGATTTCAACTGCTTTTTCGACCAATCGCATTGTAGAACAGCCCTCACCCTCAATAGATATCATAGGAGCCTCGACAATATCTATTGAGCCGCCGATCTTTTTTTCAATCTCTTTTTTGATACCTTCAAAATAATATGGCTCAGTACACTCTCCTTCTGTAACGATCAGGAATGAGTTTGCTTTAGGTGTACGAAATTCGCTTTTACGTACTTTTCGATTCTGCCGCCGCTTCTTAAAAAGATCATCCGTTCCCATTATCCGAATCTCCTTTCAACTGGAATTCTTTCAATAATGGAATACCCCCATAAACACCGGCAAGATAATCTTTTTCAAAAGAAGCGTCAGATCTGACTTTATAATCGGATAAAGCACATAAATCAGAACACCCGCCCTGGTTTTTCTGAACAAACCAGATCTGATCTCTTCTGAAAAACTTCCTGTCCATAAGTGTTGTATCATGTGTGGTATAAATAAGCTGAGCAGTTGTATCTTTTTCATAGAACAGATCAACAATAAACTTGAGTAAAAGAGGATGAAGCTTGATATTCAGTTCATCTATAAACAACGACTTATTCATCATTACAGCTGCCTGAGCAAAAATAAAGCAATCAATACTTTTAATTGTTCCGGCTGACTCATTATACAATTCTAATGAATACTCATTACCCTCAGAATCTTTGTGCTTTGTAAAGAAAAACAACCTGTTTTCTATTTTTTCATAATAGATATCACAAATACCTGTATCAATTGCAGACAAAAACTGCATCAGCTTTTCTTTTTGTGTATCAATTACCGACGGAAGCTGTCCACGAATCATCAGGTTGTAATCTCCAAAATCAGAGTCAAGGACCAAAGTGCTTGAGATACTATCATAAACATCAGTGAAAACATTAGTTTTCATTTTCAGCTTATTAAAAAAGGAAAGCACAAGAGTGTCTGATGGGATAGTACCTTTATAGATATCACATTCTTTCCTGACTGATGCACCAAAAGACATTTCGGAATGATGTCGTTCAAAAACAATTGTTTTACGGTTGGTAGTTAGTTTCTTTCGATATAGCCATTCGGATACAATACACTCTGCGTTATATTCAAACCCATAGCTGTATTCATAATCATCAAAGATTTCAACTATTTCAAATTCAGACGTATCCTTTTTTTCTGTAAACAGAAAAGGCTTAAATAATCTTGCAATTATCGTTTGTGAGGGATCGTCCTCATTGTTAATGGAATCTTTTACAATACGCTGAAAATATTTCATAGCATAAATAAGATTGGATTTTCCGCTTGCATTTGCTCCGTAAATCGAAGCAACATGAAGGTAGTTTTCCTTCGTTCCTATATTAATTAATTTATAAGGATGCTCCTTGTAGACACTAATAGCTGTCATATCAAGAGTGACCTGATCTTTGAACGATAAGACATTGCGAACAGAAAACTGTACTAACATAAAAACGCACCTCCTTATTATTAGTATATCCATATTTAGCTTCTATGTCAATTATTTTACGGAAATTTCACAAATTTGTGTTTGAAAGTTTTGTTTCAGCGACTATGAAAACAGAATGCACTGCAAAGTGCTTTATTTTAATCATCATTAAAACTTGATAATACAGTAAAAAACAGAGGACACAACCGCATCCTCTGTTATAACTTCTTATAGCTTTTTACGAAAATGGTGTAAATTTGGTGTAATGGTGTAGATTTTTCCGGCTTTTTAAGCCCAAAACCCGCATAAACACTGGACTTTACTTATCGAGGCTCTTCATTGTCGGGAGCTTATTTCTGCATATATGTAACGCTTTATAAGCCGATTTTTGCCTATAAAACGGAGTTCTCGTATTGACTGCGATACTATTAACTTTTACTTTTCTTTGTAATTGGTCGTAAATCAGTCGTAAGTTGGTCGTAAGTTTTTAAGCATCGTTTTCCTGTTCTTCTTTCAGTGCGTTGAAGTAATCTTCAAAGTTGATAAGCTCAGACTTTTTCAATTCCTTCGTAGCGTCTGCGTAAATCTGCAAGGTGGTTTCTGCATCGGCATGACCGAGTATATCCTGCATAGCCTTGATATTTACGCCTGCTTCGCACATTCTCGTTGTAAAGGTATGCCTGAGGGTATGGTTGCTGATCTTAGGGAGCAGAACAGGATCTTTTTTACCTGTATCAAGGACTTTATAATTGCAGTCCCTGACGATACGGCGGAGTGCCTTATTCAATGTGCTTTGATTCTGCGTATTGCCGAAACGATTGATAAAGATGAAGTCGGTATATCCATCTACAACGGCATTACAGGAAAGCTCAGCTTCCTCCTGATACTCTCTTTCCTTGATGAAGGCATCCCTTACTTTCGGGAGCATGGGTATCGTTCTTTCGCCTGCTTTGGTCTTTGGCGTGTTGATTGCAAATCCACACTTCTCAGCACCGCCTCTGTCAAAGTAAACAAGGGTATGGTTTACGCTGATCGTACCTTCTTCAAGATCAATATCCTGCCAGCGAAGCCCTGTGACTTCTCCTACTCTCATTCCTGTGTAAAGCATCACCGTAAAGATCGGATACCATCTGTGATACTGTCCTTGCTTTGCAAGAAAGCTCTCAAGCAACCTCTGTTCCGGTACGGTCAATGCCCTTTTCTTTTCGGTATCGTTGTTATGGGCTTTCTTTAATTCCTTCAAAGCGTTGTCCGCAGGATTGTAACGCAGATATTCGTCCTCAACGCCTAATTCCAGAACCTGATGAAGAACGGTATGGATACTGTCGATCGTGCCGGCTTTCAGGTGCTGTGCGTCTGCAAGATGATTATAGAAAGCTCTGACATCCGAACGCTTCAAATCAATTATATGTGTCTTGCCGAAGCTCGGCTCAACATACTGCGTATAGGAATACTTGTAACACTGAAATGTATTTGCCTTCAAGCCCTTTTTCAACTGCACCCAACGATGATACAGGTCGTTGATCGTCAGGTCATTCTTGTCTGCCCTGATACCGTCCAGAGCGTCACGCAGCACATCGTTTTCCTTTTCCCTTAACTCGTCAAGTGTCTTGGCATAGACAGAGTGCCTTTTGCCTCTCTTGTCTCTCCACTTGTACTCGAATGTACCGTTTGCTCTCTGATATTCTCCTTCTTTCAAAACTCGTCTTTTATTGTCCTTGCGTCTCTCTATTGCCATGATTTGCTCCTTCCTGACACAAAGAGAACACGTTCGATTATTATTTTATCCTATCCGTGTCCCTTTTGTCAATTAAAATAGACATCGTTTACACAGAAAATGTTTTGGACAGATATTCATCCATCTTTTTTCTCTTTATCAAACGCTTACTGCCTACCCACAGGACAAAAGGACACTTGTCATCATCTGTCAGCTGACGGAGCTTATTTACGCCTATGTTAAAATAGGCTGCTGCTTCTTCCAATGTAAGATTGGACTTTTCATAAATCGGAACTTCGTATTTCATAGTATTATCACCTTTCTAAGCGAAACCATTCTCAATGGTTTTTTCTTTTTATTTTTTACACATGATTGTGATCTCCTTAGATGAAATTATCTTCTGAACTTAGGCTTATTTGTGCTGTTCAGAATCGTGTCTATCTTCTGTTCATCATCCTCCTTAAATGCTACGTTGTACTGCTCTTCCTGCCCGTTTTCGCCCTTGCTGAATACCGCAAACATATCCTGACCGCCCGTCTGTTTATGCAGCTCCTCAACTTCTACCCTTGTCAGCGTTCTGTAACGCATCTGCTTACCGTTGAGCAATACTTCTGATTTCAGCCTTGTATTGACCTTTGAGTTTCTTGTTACAGAAAACAGATCGTCGCTCTCCGCCTGATGCTTGTCAGGATAAAGGCAGTGCAGAACATAATCTTTATTCTGCGGCAAAAATGCGAGTTTGACTTTTCCGTTCTCCGGTAAAAATGCAACATAGCGGTCTTTTTCCGTTGTGAGCTTATCAATCTCTTTTTCATCTATTACCAGAAATTCGACTTGCACACCAAGATACTTCGCTCTCTTTTTCATTTCATCGTATTTTACATCGGGCAAGTACCTTTTTGTATGTCTTTCGATAATAGCTTCATCCTTTAACTTCAATGCTTCGATCAATAGCTTTTTGTCCCTTTCTTTGATTGTAACCATTGCATGATCGTTGTACAGCTTAGCAGAGAAAAAGATCGGACAAGCATAAAGCTTTGGTATCCCTGAAAGCTCGAATCTCAGAACACAGTTCTCTCCTTGAGAATGTATCAGCCTGCTATAAGGGATGTTGCCCTCGTAGATCGGATTACTTTTATATTTTTCAAGCTGTTCACTAACTGACAGCTTTTTCTTTTTGAACTTTTTCTGATGTGTTCGCATACTCAGCTTGAAGTATCTTTTATCAAGCAGCAGTTTCTTATGACGGCGAAGCATCAGCATAAAGAGCACCCTCAGAAGAACGAATAATGAATTTTTCGATTGTATTATCTTCTGTCGCAGATTTTCTACTTCATCGGATTTTACAAGTGGAGGATGTTTCTTGATATATGCTTTTTCGTATTTTTCAAATTCGCTGATAAACGGTTTCTGCGGTGGCGGCTGTTCTCTCGGAGGTAGCGGCTTCGGCAGAGAATAGTAACCCATCATTCTTTCCAGATTCTCTTTTGTGTAGTAGTCGCCAAATTGTTTTGCAAGAGTATCTGCTCTGATCTTCTTTTGCTCTCCGACTTTCTGAAAGGTTATGTGCCTGTCAGTGTAACGAGTAACTTCAAAGCCTTTGCATTTCATGAAATCAACAAACGCCTCTTTGCTGTGACAAAGAATTTTCGCTTCATCAAGAGCATGGCATAATTCAACTTTCCATGACTTACCCTGTTCTGCTAATTTCTGTGTTGCCTGATCTATACCACGCAGTCCTGTCGTTTCATCAATCACAGACAAGCCATACTGCCTGCAAAGTCTATCACTCTCAGCACGCATATTTTTAAGTGTTGCCTGATTACCGAGCCACTTACTTCCGGTTTCCATACTAACGGAGTTTATCAGAAAATGATTATGTATATGGTCTCGGTCAACATGAGTTGCAACTATTACCTGAAATCCCGGAGCAACACATTCAGCCAATTCCTCGCCTATCTTGTGAGCAAGCTCCGGAGTGATTTTTTCATTCGGCGAAAAACTCTGAACATAGTGGTGAGCCAATATCTTATCGTTCTTGCCAAAGGCAAATCTTGTAACATCGAACTGTGTAACAAGACTGTCGATACTGTCATTACAGCAATTCAGAAAACTCGACTGAAAGCATTTTTCATTTCCGCTTTTTGTTTCCGGAGAGAGAATGTATTTTATCGACTTGACAACATACTGCGATGACTTTATTGCAGACTTTACTGATTTAACCGTCGCCATTAGCATCCACCCTTTCCATAAGCTTGTCGATTTTTCGCTCAAGAGTTTTTATGTTGGCTTCCTTTTCGTCATAAGTTGCTTTGATTATCTTCTTTGTAATTTCAAAAACCGCCTCCATCTGACGATCAACCGAAGCGAGATCGCTTTGAAGAATAAACCCCTGACCATTCGCCACATGGGCAATCTGATTGATGTTTATTCCGATTTTCCTTATCTCGTAAATCAGCCTTGCGATGTTTTGTGTCTGGAGCATCTTATGATCTGACCCTGCCTTTACCAAATATCTCGAAAGGCTAAGATGTGCGGCATCCGCTTTTTCCTGCAATTCTTTTTTCTCTGTTGGTGTAACTCTTACGCAGATTTCTGCTGTTTTCTTTTCCTGGCTCATAGAACTTTTCACTCCTTTCGATTTTCCTGATTTTTGTTTTCATCAAATTTCCTGAAATAAGGCGAATTTTTACGAATATGCGACTTGTAGTTTTTACGGATTAGCAAGCATAGATTTCTGCTATACTTCGTATATCGAAATCGCTTGGCGGTGAAATCCCCACACCCCTTTTACATTTTGCCAATCAGCAAAATTCAGAAATCGCTTTGCTCACCATCAATAAAAAATTCTGAAATTCTTGTTCTACGGCTTCTGAGGTTTTTTCAATTTTTACGAAGTAGGGCATAGTCGCATTTTGCAAAAAATTTCAAACTTTCAGATTTCGAGCTTCCGGAATATTCAGATATTTCCGAAAACAATGTAAGGATATTATTTCGATTTTTTCTTAACTGTCTTTTTCGTATTGTTTATTTTTCCTTGTGTTTAGATTTATGAAGTTGCAGTTTCATCAGAAGATTTGATTTGCTGATAATACCATCGGTCATCATTCTTCTTGACAGACTTGATACCAAGATATGCTTTTGCTTTTTTTAAGGTCGAAATGCAGATACCGTTTTTTGCAGCCAATTCAAAAATCTTTGTTGATGCAACATCTCCATGTGCAAGACACTCCGTAAGGAAGTCGCAGGCATTTTTGAAAGCCGGAGCAGGATCGCTGCTGGACAGATCGGCGGCTTTTACGTCCGATAAACCAATCCATTTGACAGCGCCATTGTCCAGATCATAAATTATGCTTTTTCCGATTTTCGCCAAATTGCTTTTCAGCGGTACCATGATACGGTTATCTGGATTATTGGGATTAGTCGTCAGGATAAGAACACTTCGTGCAGCAGCAACAATATCAATAGAGCCAAGAGAACGATACAGAGCATTGATACCGCCTGAATTTTTATTGAGGTGTCCGATAAGTACAATAGCACAGTCAGTTCTTTCAGCAAAATCGTTGAGCTTTTGCATTACCTCCCTAACATCATTTGCAGAACTGATGTTGATGCTTCCCATAAAAGCCTGAATAGGATCAAAGACCATAAGCTTTATACGCTGATTGATTATGTCTTTTTCCAGATCCGCATCAAAGCTTTCAAACTTTCTTTTTGTTTGAAGTCCGACCACCTTGTTACAGTCAGCACCCATTTCCAGAAGTCGAGGAATAATTGTGTCTGACGCACCGTCCTCGGCAGATTGGAAAAATACATTCATCGCATCATGTGACTGCTCCGAAAATGGCAGCTTCTTTCCGGTTGTAAGCATTGCAACGAGGGACAAAACAAAGGTCGTTTTTCCGATACCCGGATCACCGCAGATAATAGTGATCTTACCTTTGGGAATGTACGGGTAATAAAGCCACTCCACCTTTTTCGGCTCTATATCCCCGTAGCAGACAAATTTGTTTACTGTCGCCATAGTCACACCTTCTTTTCGTCCTTACACTCATCGGTACTTGTCTGAGCGTCAATCCATGTCATCAGCTTATCTGTCGAGATGAGCCACTTCTTGCCCACACGGAAGCTTGGAAATCCCTTAGACCTGACCAGCGTGTAGCAGAATGACACAGGTACATCCAGCACCTCTGCAAGTGCCTGAGGTGTCAGCAGTGGTGGAAGTTTTTGCGTTTCTTTTTGATCTAACATATAATCATCCTTTCCATACCCTTTTACAAAATACAATGGAATGGGTACAATTAGATTATATCAGACCAATCAACAAAATACAAGACTGTAAAATAAAAAAATGTAACAAATCATATTATCCAAATTAGACAAAACCAACAAAGGAATAAATCCTCATTATCCGAATAAAAAACTATTATCTGTTTATGCTTGTTTTGAATCAGCTTCGTGTAAAAAACAGCTGACAACAGATCAAAATATTCAGGGTGCAGCGTCACGCTGCTTGAATTAGCTTCTTCGGTATAGTATAATAAAATCAATATATAATTGGTTGGGTGTAGTTATGAAAAGATATAGAGTTTATATTTACGATAATGAGGAATACTTTGATATATATAACGAAGCTGAAAAAGAGTACAGAAATGTGCATAAGGGCTTTTATTTGCAGGAGCTTTGCGACTTTGCAAGTATGAAGCATAGTTCTGTAGCATATTTGAAGGAGTATTTGCATCTTAATCAGATCGTATCGGAAAGGATAAAGTCAGGCAGCAGTGATGAAACCTTGTTACCGCTTGAAAAAATCGGCTGTGGTTTTTGCTGTTTCTATAATGATGCTGTAAACTCATTCAATGATATAAGAGAGCCTGATCTCCTATCCTCAACTTGGCTGCAACAAGAAACTGACAAAATAGAAAGTCTTCAGGAAGAAGTAAATACATACATTTCAAACCTTGTTTTCGGCAAAAGAAATCCGCTTTCGTTTCAGTCTGAGCTGAATATTGAAGTTATCAATATCAACGGCGAAAACTGCAAGGTACTTTATCCGAAAAGCATATATGATATTTTTTATTTCTTCTTGTTTGAGATAGTAGATAAGGATATTGTGTTTAAGATCTGCAAACGCTGTGACAAGTACTTCCCGTGTCTATATAATAAGAATATTCAGTTCTGTGACAGAGTTGATGCTGCACTGGATAAAACCTGCCGTGAGATAAAGCTCGAAACGCTTCCGGATACAGATGATGTAAAGCATAAGGCTGATGTTATGGAATTGTTCAAGCGTACTTATGAGCGTGTCCGTCATAGAGTAAGAAGGACAAAGGAACAGCAGAAAAAATATAAAGAATGGTCAAAGGAAGCTCGTTCTTTAAGGGACAGATGTATCAGCGGAGAAATATCGCTTGATTATTTTGAAGAATGGCTGTCAAAGACCGAACAGGAAATGATGTAATGATATTATGAGCATAGGAATGAAACGAGGAACGGTGTATCTTGAACCACATCAGACAGAGTGGGAAAGAGCCGCCGAAGGAACGATACAGACACTCAAAAGCATACTCGGCAGCATAGCCGCAGAAATTCAGCACATCGGCAGCACTTCTATCAAGATCATAAGCGCAAAGCCTATAATCGACATTGCCGTTGCCGTGAACGATTATGAGCTTGTTCTAAATAAATGTGATGAACTAAGAAAAGCAGATATTGTTTTCCGGTTTGACGAAAGACCGGAACAGCTTTTGTTTGTCATGGGCGATTTTGAAAAGGACACACGCTCGCATCATATTCACGTGGTGCTTTACGGCTCTGATGAATGGAATAACTACATCAATTTCCGTGATTATCTGAACAGCAATATCGAAGCTGCAAGGGAATATGAAGCGGTCAAGCTCAGGCTTTCAGAGCAGTATCCTGACGACAGGATAGCCTATACAGACGGCAAGCAGGAAGTCATTGACAGGTTGCTTGCAGACGCTCGTGTGTGGAAAAGAAAACAGTTATCCAAGTAATTGGGCCTTGAAGTCCCACAAAAGCACAAAATGCCGTGTTTCCCGAACATCAAAACGAGAAACACGGCTTAAATATTATGAACTGTAAAGCCGTGCATTTACATATGAATGCACGGCTTGTAAAACTATACCTGTTTTCCTTGTTTTAGGATAAGTGTTATTTTATTAATGTTTCGTATTTTGCTTTCAGCTCGTCAAAATGAGTTTCGTTTGTTTCAACCACTATGTGGTACTCGATTTTTTGTTTCTCATTCATAAAGACATCTACCTTAAAGGATTCTTTTTCTGAATAGAGAAACTTTAGACAAACACCAAGCTGTTTATCGTTCTTTGCAACGAGATAGTTCATATCTTTGCCTCCTTAACCATCTACTTTAATAATCTCATAATCTGTTTCAGGTGGAATATCAGAGTAATCACCTGGATTAGATAGATTCATTATTTCAGCTCCTTCACTTGCACATCCGCAAAGATACAAGGCGTATTCCTCTGCTGCTTCTTCTGTCTCGAATATTTCAGCCTGTTCATCGTTTTCGCCGTCAATTATTAGGTTGATTTTGTACATTATAATCCTCCTTTTGAATACTATTGTCATCTTCAGATGTATCAATGATTCTTTGGCTCGATTCTTTTGTCTCTTGTATTTTTTTCTTGATGTTCGGTGCGATCTTAGACACTACAACAACAGTTCCAAATGCAAGTGTTGTCAAAATTGTTCCCGTCACAAGGCCTTTTTGATACGATTTTAGATTTACTTCTTGCGCTAACTGATATCCCTGTTGTATTCCTATTTCTCGCCCTGTTTCAAACATATAACATATTCCAGAAAGCATATTCCCGTTACCAATTCTTTTTAAACCACACGTCATTTGAGGTGCACTGGGTTTTAGTAATTCAATAAGAGCTTGTACAGTACTATTCGTAAGTGTCGATAATTCATTCATTTTATTTTCCCCTCAAAATAAAATAACATTGTATTATAATTTTCAAATCCTGCATAATATGAAATTGCATCTGCGATTGTTTGACAAGCTAATTCGCCATAACTGCTTCTGTAATATTGTCCGATTTTTCCTTCAATAAATAAGCTTGCATAATGCTTTGCAAATAGTTTTTTTGATAAATCGGTTTTGCATTCATTTATATCTACAATTGTTTTATATGTCTTATACATCATATCGACAATAGTTTGTACTATTCGTGAATGATAATCCTCATCTAGTTCAAATATCAATTCTGAATAAGCAATCACCCTATTGATACCGGAATTGCTTGCTAATTCTTTAAGATTCATAAATGTATCATCGGATAATTCTATATTTTGTTTTTCAACAGAATTTTCAAAAAAGAAATCCAGAAATTCAAAATAACCCGTTTCAGATGGAATGCCCCAACACTTATATACACTATCCATAAAATCGTTTATAGTAACTGTTCCTACTTTTTTTATATCAGGCATTCTTCCTGTCCAGAGGATATTTTCGATAAGATTAATTTTTCGAGTCAAAGATGATAATTCTTCTTTTCTTTTAGCAAGCAATTCTTCAATTGAATGCTCAAAATTTTGTTCTTCGCCATCAAAAAATGCTTTTATTTGTTTTATTTTAAAGCCTACTTCTATTAGTAACTTTATTGTCCATAGTTTTCGTAGATCACTTTCGTCATATTCTCGATATCTATTATCTGGATTTTGAGATGATTTTTTATCAATTATACCTTGTTTCTCATATTCTCTGATCATGTCTCTTGTAATACCCATATGTTCTGTTACCCATTTGATTGAGTATTTCATATTATTCTCCTCCTTTCAATTATAATAATACACTATGGTGCAACCCCAATGTCAATAGTTATTTAAAAATAATATCAAAAATAAACATGATACTCAAGTGAAGTCATGACTTTTTTACAAGGTATTGATTATTGACGATAAACAGCGTATAATAATATCAAATCACGATTTAGTAAATCACGATTAGACATTGAGGTGAGAGTATGTTTATCGGCAGAAAACAAGAATTACAGTTTTTTGAGGACAAATATAACAGCAAGGGCGGACAGCTCATTGTGCTGTATGGTCGCAGACGTGTGGGCAAAACGGAAACGCTGCGTGAGTTCTGCAAGGGAAAGCGGCACATTTTTTATTCCTGCCGGGAGGTTTCGGATAAATTGCAGCTTCGCAGTTTTTCTGAAAAGCTGCTGAAGGAGAACATCCCTGCGGCAAGCTATATTAAAGAGTTTTCAGAATGGGAAACAGCTTTGAAAAGCGTTCTCGACCTGCCTTATGGCGACGAAAAGAAGCTGCTTATCATAGACGAGTTTCCTTATATGTGTCGTGGAAACGAAAGTATTCCATCTGTCCTGCAAAACCTGTGGGACGAGCTGTTCAAGGACGAGAATATCATGATCGTGCTTTGCGGCAGTGCTATGAGCTTCATCGAAAAAGAGCTGCTTGCTGAGAAAAATCCGCTTTACGGCAGGGCAACGGGCATTTACAAAATGGAAGCCATGTCCTTTTATGATGCCGTGCAGTTCTTCCCGAACTATACCGACAGAGATAAGATAATAGCCTATTCTATACTCGGCGGCATTCCGCATTATCTGCGGCAGTTCGACGCAGACTTGCCTTTGGAAGAGAATATCAAGCGTAATATTTTGACAAAAGGCTGTGTGCTTTACAGTGAGGTAGAGTTTCTGCTTCGTCAGGAGCTTCGGGAAACTCCGCTTTACAATTCGATTATTGAAGCTGTAGCTTTGGGCAACACAAAGCTGAATGACATAAGCGTGAAATCTCTTGTGGAGGATACCTCCAAAACGAGCGTATATCTGAAAAATCTGATTGAGCTTGAGATCATCAAGCGAGAGTTCTCAGTTGATGACGGCATGAAGGAGCGGGCAAATACCAATCGTGGGCTTTACCGCCTGACAGACAACTTTTTCCGCTTTTGGTATGCTTTTGTATTCACCAATTATTCCGAGCTTGAAAGCGGCGATGCAGACGGTGTTTTTGAGTATGCGATAAAGCCGAATCTGCATGAGTTTGCATCCTTTGCGTTTGAAGATGTATGCCGTGAGTATGTCCGGAAAATGCAGCGAAACGGAAAGCTGCCGTTCCGATATCAGAGAATGGGACGTTGGTGGGGCAAAACAGCTGTCCGCAGAAAAGACAAAACGGAAGTGCAGGAAACCGAAATCGACCTGCTTGCCGTATCGCAGAAAGCGGATCAATACCTTGTAGGCGAGTGCAAGTTTAAGGGCAGACCGTTCAGTTATGCAGAGTATCTTGATACATCAGCAAAGCTTTCCCAGCAGAAAGAAAAAGCGGAATTTTTCTATTACCTGTTTTCTGAATCAGGATTTGATGATAACCTTATCGCAGAAGCTGAGAAAAACGAGCATCTGATACTGGTAGGGCTTGAGGATATTGTTAATGGTGTTTAAGAGGATAAAAGAATGAAAATAGAATATGATAGTTTTTCGTGGAAGGATGTTTATTTGTATTGGCAGCTCAAAACAAATGATTTATTGAATTGTGTAAACCAGCCTATTCCATGCAAAAAGATAAAGGTTGCCGAAACATCGGACAAACGCAGGGTTTGTTATCCTTCATGGTTAAAAAATGATTACTCACGTGATATTGTTCCGGCATTTAACAGATGGATGGAAATGCCTTTATACGACCGTGATTTGCTTTTTTCTGATGAAAGGGTATCGAGGTCTGCAAAATTGATGCTGCAGACAAGAACAGAAGCAGAACGGGCAGCAGTGTGGTTATTTATATTCTGTACTTCTTTTGAAAAAAGCAACTTTCCATTTCCTAATAATATTATGATCGAGTACGTTGGTGCTAAAGCAAGAAAACATCTTGAAAATGCTTTCCAGAAATGGCAATTCAAATATCACCATCGTTTTCCGCATTTATTTATCAACGCTACAACTGTAAGAAATGTGGTATTTCAGGATTATAAAGCTGTTGTTGATTATGCGATCATCAATTCATATATGGTAATGAAAGAGTACAAAATAGTAGTGTTTGATTCGCAGTCGGATGCCATTCAACTTCCTTCTCTATTTGATGATTTAAGGAAACAATAACCAACAGAAAAAGAAAATCGGCACAGTCAAGCCAATGAAATCCAGGCTCAGACTGTGCCGTTACGCTTTTTATGGATACCAAGTAAGATTTTGAAATGCAAGAAGTCACAAGGGTACAAACATTAACGGGCATTATACCCTTGTACCCTTGACCTCTTGAAAACTTTTCTTTCAATTTATTTACTGACAGAATAAAAAAACTTTATATTATCTTCCAAAAAACTGATTTCAAATTTCGTAAAATGTTATAGTGCATCAAGATAAATCAACAAATATTCTCTATAGAAAATTTATAAATATTTGTATAAAATATATAAAACACATAATAAAGATAGCGAAATATAGAGCTACTTGTATAATTGCTTTTTAATCAAATATGAAGAAAAGGAAAACAAATCCGTATTTTCTTAGTTTAACAAGTAAGGCTGAGAATGCTGTTTTCATACAAAAATCGCTCTTTCTTTTCTGTTGGTTAATCACTGTAAGAGGTATCAGGTGGGCAAGAGGTCAAGGGTACAAGAGTACAGCGCCCGGTACGGTGTGTACCCTTGTAAACTCTTGGATAGCGGAAGCCTGAAAGGTTAGCTGTATTTTAGCAAAAGAAGCATTTCCAGACAAGATTGGCAGTCGGGAAACGCTTTGTTTTTGCCAATGAAAATCAACTGAAATATCATGCCACAAGCGCATTGCTGTTCACGCATTCAATGGCTTTTCTTATTCCCATCCAGACTGACAGATCGGTAAATATTTCTATGATACTGCCCTGATCGGTGAAGGGCGGCTCCTGCAATACAGACAGATCCTTCATCATACCGTTCTGAACGATATACTCAACGATCTGATTGACAAAATATATCTGCCTGCTGTCAAGGCTGACATCATTCAGGTATTCCGAAAAGGCCTCCTTTGCGGCATTCATGTCCATTCCTACAATTTCACGCACAAGCTCTCCGAGAGGTTTCTGACCGTATTCAGCTTCATAATCCTCTTTTGAACCGACCTCGCTCCACAGTATCTTTTCCAATGCAGTAATATCATCTGATGTCAGAGGCTTGTTTGTTTTCAGCTTTGCAATAACATCATTGTCCTGATGCTGACGGATGTAGTATTCCATTTTCGCCTTGTAGTTTTTGAGATCGTCGTTTTCAAGCTCGGATTCATTCCACTCAACGGAAAGAATATCGTCGTCAAAGTTGGTATCATACAAAACCTTGCCGACAGGTATGTATTTCATAAGGTCACGTAGTTTTTCACGGATATGCTCAAATTCGTTTATGCCGGCATTGTCAACATAATCCGTATGCAGAATCTTGTCGATAAGCTCGGATTGCGCCATGATCTCAGGAATATTCGCTACCTCTGATACTGCCTTAACCTTTTTGAACAGATCGCTGCGGTAGCGACCATATTTCTTTCCTGCAAGATAAGCCAGCTCTATGCCGTACATAAGCGCATCAAAGCGTACCGCCTTTGCATCGTCCGCATCGGGAAGAATAAGAGGCGCGAGCTCCTGTCCCATAATCAGAGTATCTGCATAAGTCAGTGTTTTATAGTTATCAGGTGTGGAATATATCTCAACATATTTCAGGTGCTGACGGACAGCAAAATTCTCTTTGTTCAGCTCACGCACCTTCCCGACCATATCTTCAATAAGCGACTGACGGAAGGCGATAAGCTCCTCTGTCTGATAATTGATGTCCTGCAATTTGGAAACCATCTGCGCTTTCAGGTAGAAGATCGCACCCTGCAGGGCTATTGTGTTTGCTGTGGGTTTGCCCTTGTTCATGCGGAAAAATTCAAAGTTTCCGCAGAAGTCGAATATATAGAATTTCTCCTTGTCCTTGCCGTCAAGCAATGCCGGACAAAGCCTTGTGCCTCGTCCGATCATCTGCCAGAACTTTGCCTTGCTCATCACCTTCTTGAAAAAGACAAGATTCAGTACCTCCGGCACATCTATGCCTGTATCAAGCATATCAACGGAAATGGCTATCTGCGGCAGCTTCTTCGGGTCGGAAAACTTATCAATGGCAGTTTGGGCGTAGTTGATATAATTGTCTATAACCTCTGCAAAGCCGGGCAGATGAGGATATTCCTTGCCGAATATTTCAAGTATCTTTTCAGCGTGTTCATGATTCTTTGCGAATATTATGGTCTTTCCGATCTTTTCGCCGTAGTCGATTTTCAGCCCTTTTTCCATCAGCGTGTTAAGCACCTTGCGGATAGTGTCCTCGTTGAATACCCATTCATTCAACGCAGAGGACGCTATACTTTCCGGCAGCTCGCCGTTTTCGTCCTCGAAGGTGTTTTCGTATATCTGCTTTTCATCGTCGGACAGCTCATCATAGACAATACCTTGCTCGATGAATTTCAGCTTGGTTTCAACGGAAGTAAAGTCCACAAGGTAGCCGTCCTTGACAGCCTGTGCAAGCTCGTAGCCGTAGGTCGGCTCACCGCTGCTGAGTTCAAATACCTCATAAGTGTTTTTGTCTATATCGTCCTTCGGTGTGGCGGTCAGACCGACAAGGGGAGCGTCAAAGTAGTTGAATATATCACGGTATTTGTTATAGATGGAGCGGTGCGCCTCGTCGCAGATAACAAGGTCGAAATGTCCGACTGTGAAAAGCTTGCCCTGATCGTCTTTTGCGGTGTCGATAACATTCATCATTGTCTGATAGGTGGAGAAAACGCAGTGGGCGTTATAATTGTCCTTTTCCTCGCAGAGATTCGTTACCGAAAGATCAGGCAGAAGATTGACAAAGTTCCTCTTTGCCTGTGTAACAAGGGAATTTCTGTCCGCAAGGAAAAGTATATTCTTAACCCATCCGCAAGTTAGCAGAACATCACAGAGTGCTATGACCGTTCTCGTCTTGCCTGAGCCTGTCGCCATTACGAGAAGTGCTTTGCGGCGATTCTTGCTGTCGAGGGTGGCGCATACAGCTTTTATTGCACCCTCCTGATAATACCGTCCGGCTATATTCTTATTCACTTCGGCATTATCAAGGCTTTTGCGCATGGCGTGCAGATTGAACAGCTTCTCTAAATCACGCTTTGAATAAACTGACGCCACCCTGCGCTCGGGGTAGTGGTTATCAATTATCCTCGTGTCAAAGCCGTTGGAAAGGAATATCACAGGTCTGCGGCCGCATTGCTTTTCGAGTATATCCGCATAGAGCTTTGCCTGCTGTCTGCCCTTTGAAACATCCACACAGGTGCGCTTGGCTTCGAGTACAGCAAGAGGCTTTCCGTCATCGCCATACAGCACATAATCCGCATAGCCCACTTCGGATCTGTTCGGCATACCGGGCAGTTCGACCTCATTGAGCCAGTCCTTGTTCTCTGTCCAGCCGGCATCCTGCAGCATGAAGTCTATGTAAATCTTCCTTGTCTTGTATTCGGAAAGCTCCAGCGGCTTGGGAACATAGGTCTGCTGTTTCTGCTCACGGTGAGCGGTGAGCTGTTCTTTAAGCGCCTTGTTTTCCTGTATCAGCGCATCAAGGTCAATATCCGTCTGCGGTACGGGTGCAGGCGTTTCCTGTTCTGCCGCTGCAAGAAGTGATCTGTCAAAGGTATGTTCCTTATAGTTATCGGAATAGAAATAGGCGACCTGATCCATAAAGTAAAACAGATTTTCAAGGCACAGCTGAGCCTGTTCTTTGGTGATCTTCCTGCCGCCGTGTGCTGTCTTATTGCCAAGCTTGCGGATAAAATCCATCCTGCGCCAGATGTCGTCCCCGACAATACCCTTGAAATCCTCGCTGTTCATCAGAGTAACGAGGTTATCCTGATAAGGCACAGTCAGCTCACGGTCAACAGAATACATCCATTTGACCGCAAATTCCATTGCCCTGCGGCAGTTCAGCACGCAGGAATCTACATCTATATTCAGCAGCTTTTCGGCGGTTATTGCAACATCTGAAAAGCTGTCGAATTTCTTTTCGGTTTTGAGGAAGTCAAAGTTGGGCATTTGCTATACCTCCTTTTTTATTTATCTTCTATTTTTTCTATTGCTTTTCTTTCCGTTTATTCCATCTTCAATTTGTTTTTGTACCGCCGGACTTTTTATTGCTTCAGCAAAGAAAGTGCCTACTATTTCTGTTCCCATTTTGTTTTCAGTTTCCTTTTGCATGATTTCAATTTGATGTTTATGCTCAATCTCCATTTTTTCTTTTTCCATTTCAAAACGTTCTCGTTCTTTTTCAATATCAAGCTCATGCTGTTTTTCTAAACGCTTTATTTCTTCCTTGAATTGTTTTCGTGAACCAAAATAGCTCCATAAGCCAGCAACAACAGATCCAACAATCGACACAATATAGGGTAATACATCTTTAAATTCCATTTTCTTTCTCCGTTTCTTTTTATTCAGCATCAACTATGCTGTTTATTGATCCTATTATACTTTAAAGAAAACGCAGCTACAAGTTCAAAAACAGCTCGTTTTTGGACAGTTTTCAGACAGTTTTCGGACACCCATCACCCAAAATACTCCTGCATCAGGCTGTCAAACAGTAATTGTGCTTTTTCGAGCGCCTGCTGCACGACAAATTTTGATTTGTCGACTTGTTTCATAAACTTTGAAAATTCTTCCTGCAGTTCTATAGGAGGAACCATTATCTCAAAACTCCTTATATCCCTCGCCGATATATGCGGTACTAATGACCCTGTAACATTACTATGCTTATCAAAGCCACCATTTATAAAGCAATAATACAAATAATCCTGATTTATATCTAATGCTCGTATACGTGCGGTTCGCTGGATAAGTAATGCTGGCAGATGATTACCATCCACACGGGCAACTTTAAATCCTTCCGTAATCCATGGACGATCAAGTGCCATGACAATATCTCCATCTTCAAGCAAATAGTCTTCATACCCTTGTACAGTAGGCCAGTGAACACAACTCTCCCATTCAATTCTCTGCGGCATAATAATCAAGCCACCACAAATATTTATCCCTTCTTCTACATATTGATCGCTCTTAAAAGGGTATCCAGACAGTAAATCTATATGCTTATTAGTTTCCTCTTTCTTCCATTTCATAGGATTTGTTATAGGATCACCAAACATCTCCACAAACCGTGATTTGACAAGCAGATCGAGCTTTTCAAGCTGCTGCTTGCGGTGGGTGATTATGGATTGGAGCTTGTCGAGAATTGTTGTAATTCTATTTTGTTTATCAATAGTCGGTATTGGAACAGGATATGTAGCAATGTGCTTTGGTTGTGCTCTCGTAAGTGAGCCACCTATTCCAGTAACACCCGAATTAATATATGTTCTAAATGTTGGAGACTGAAAGTAATACATCAGATAACGAGGATTATTCTCAGGGCTACGTACTATCACCCATTCAGAAGATGCAATCAATTGGTTACTTGTATGATGTTTCACAATCCAAACACGATTTATTCGAGGATTTATTTTACATACAAGAACATCATTTTCTTCAACTGTTACTTTTGATGATCCTATTTCGCATCCCTTTATTATTTCCGGATAATCAGAATCAAAACTTGGAACACTGTACAATTCATATACTGTATTGGGTGAATTCAAGGGGTTTACAGTTGTTCCAACATATTTATTTATATCTTGAACTGTCAGTTTATTCATTTTATTCCTATTCGCAAACTCTGCTCAATTCAGGTCTGTTTTCCTTTCATTTTATTTTTTGAGCATTTCTTTCAGCTCTGCCATTTCAAAGGCTACCTGCTCGTTCAGGCTGTCCAGTTCCGCAAGAATTTCCTCGGTGGGTGGGTACTCCACAGGCACATACTCCGTTTTCTTGTATTTGTTGATAGACAGGTCGTAGCCGTTGCCGACGATCTCATCCTTCGGCACAAAGAAGGATTTTTCGGTGCGCTGTCTGTCCTGCTCGGCTTCAAGGTTATGAAAACGGGCAATAATGTCGGGAATGTCGTTTTCGGAAACGGCTGTCCTCTTGTCGTCAAGAGAAAGACCGTCCGCCTGCATATCATAGAACCAAACCTTATCTGTACCGCCGTGTCCTGTTTTGGTGAAGATCAGGATACCTGTTGAAACACCTGCATAGGGCTTGAATACACCGCTGGGCATGGATATGACGGCTTCAAGGCGGTTGTCCTCGATAAGCGCTTTTCGTATATCCTTATGCGCCTTTGACGAGCCGAACAGCACACCGTCAGGAACAATACAGGCACATCTGCCGCCGACCTTCAGCATACGCAGAAACAGGGCAATAAACAGCAGTTCTGTCTTTTTCGTTTTGCATACCTTCAGCAGATCGGGGGAGACAATATCACCGTCAAGACTGCCCTTGAAAGGCGGATTGGCAAGGATAAGGGAATACATCTCCTTGTCGGTATTCTGTTCCGAAAGGCTGTCACGGTATTCGATAGAAGGATTCTCGATGCCGTGAGTCATCATATTCATAGCGCCGATGCGCAGCATAGTCCTGTCCATATCATAGCCGTGAAACATATTGTTGTTATAATGCTCTTTCTTTTCTCTGTTAAAGAAAATTTCTTCCTTGCGATTTTCTTTCAGATAATCAGCAGCGCCCACAAGGAAGCCCGATGTTCCGCAGGCAGGGTCGGCGATGATCTCGTCAGCCTTCGGCTCCATCAGCTCAACCATCATCTTGATAATATGCCTTGGCGTGCGGAACTGACCGTTGACGCCTGCACTCGCTATCTTTGCAAGCAGATACTCATACACATCTCCACGCACATCGGAGGACTGTGCATCACTCATAAGCTGATATATCTCATTGAGCGAATCAACCACCTTTGAAAGCATCAGCGCCGTCGGCAGCTTGAAAATAGCGTCATCCATATATTTTGAATAGGCACTGTTCTTGTCCCCGTGAAGTCCCTTGATAAACGGGAAAACATACTCCTGCATAACGGAATACATCTGCGCCGCCGGAAAGTCACGGAACACCGACCATTTAAGCTGTCTGCCCTCGATCTTACGCTCGCCGACGGTTACCTCGCCGTCAAAAATGCTCTTATACGGCAGCCCAAGCATGACACATTCCTTTGCTTGGCGGTTGTCGCTTTCGTCCAGATCATGAATAAACATCAGATATGTGATCTGTTCTATAACATCAAGGGGATTAGTAAGTCCGCCCGTCCAAAATATCTCCCAAAGACTGTCGATTTTGTTTTTAAGCTCGCCTGTTACCATCTTTATTTCCTCACTTTGATAAAAGTATAGCAAAAATATATACACAATAATTCTATCACATTCTACACAATTATACAAGTTCCGAATTTTGTTTTATATGCAACTTGTACGATAAATTGTACTATAATTTAGTACATCTATTATCCGTAATCCTTTCTTCTCCGCTTTCTCCCTGAACTTCGCCGCACCGCCAGTAATCTTATGCACATAGCAGACTGCAAACCCAGACTGCTGTATCATCCAATCATTTCTTTTGCTGATAGCATATTTCTTCGGAACATTCTCCATACCATCAGGGAAGAGAGTATCGTTACCATACACATCTTTGATATGCTCATCAGGCATATAAGCAAGAACAACGGTATATCTGATCTGCGGATATTTCGCTTTCAACTCTTTTAGAACGGAATAAACCATATTGTCAAACTGTCCCTGATGACCGACATAGAACTCTGTAACACCGTCCTCTGTAATCAGCTTTTCAATTATAGCTGTCAGCCTATCTCTGATATTGTTCGTAACTTCACGATGTCCGAAGAAGCAACAAGTCATATTTTTATTCATATAAACACCTCTGATATTTTAGATATACGGTATATTCACTTACAACATTTTAACACATAAAGCAATTAAAATGAACACATAATATATCTAAACGAGGTGCAAATATGGCAATCAAGAGCGTATCAATCCGAATCGAACAGGAAATGCTTGACAAAATAGGTTATATCGCAGACTATGAAGGACGATCTGTAAATAGTCATATTCTTGTATTGATTAGGGAAAACATAAAAGCATTTGAACAGGAAAACGGAGACATTACAGGTGAAATAAATCCTGCTGTTAATGTCAAACCAACAAGAAAAAATTGAACTTCATAGAAAAATAGCAGGAGCATCAGCCTTAAATTTCGGTCTCGATACTCCTGCTTTAGTTTTTTATGCTGTTGTTCAAAGCTCCACAACCGGACAGCCTTTGCTGCGGTAATAGTAAATCTCGTCCTCCGCAGCGATACGGACAGATGACATATCATATTCTTTGAAATGTTCCTCTGCTTTAGCTTCACTGTCACTCAGGACAAGAGCCGTACCGTATGTGCCGTCTGTTTTCTTGTAAGTTGCAAGATACCAATTTTTCATAATTGCCGCCTTTCTTCACTATGCAGTCTGACAGGACTGCTTTATCATACTGAACCTGACTAAAACAGGACTCCCGACATTTACCGCCGGAAGTCCTGAACTTTTTGAACGTGTTCTCTTTTGGTCGTAAATTGGTCGTAAATTTGTACGCTTGCAGTCCGAAAACCCTGATTTTATGCGGCTTTATTTCTCCAAACTTTTCATTGTCGGGAATAGTAGCACATCTCGTATAGCTGGAGAGTTGGTAAGTAACATACACATACGATCTATTCCGTAGCCAATACCACCAGTGGGTGGCATACCTATTTCAAGAGCGTTTAAGAAGTCTTCATCTGTGTGGTTGGCTTCTTCATCACCTTGTGCAAGAAGTTCTTCCTGAGCTTTAAATCTTGCTCTCTGGTCGATTGGATCGTTAAGCTCTGAATATGCATTTGCCATTTCCCAACCGTTCATAAAGAACTCAAAACGTTCTACGTAATCGGGATTTTCAGGTTTTCTCTTTGTGAGGGGAGAGATTTCAACAGGGTGATCCATAAGGAAAGTGGGCTGTACAAGATGTTCCTCAACAAAATTCTCAAAGAAGAGATTGAGTATATCACCTTTTTTATGTCTCGATTCATACTCAACACCTTTTTCATCAGCTAACTTACGAGCCTGTTCGAGTGTTTCAACCTCGTTAAAATCAATGCCTGTATATTTTTTTACGGCATCTACCATTGTTATTCTCTCGAATGGTTTACCAAGATCCATTTCTATGCCATTGTAAACAATAGTTGTTGTACCGAGAACTTCCTGAGCAACATAGCGATAAAGATTTTCAGTAAGATCCATCATACCATGATAATCTGTATATGCCTGATAAAGCTCCATGAGTGTGAATTCGGGATTATGTCTTGTATCAAGACCTTCGTTTCTGAATACTCTGCCGATCTCGTATACCTTTTCAAGACCACCGACAATAAGTCTTTTAAGATAAAGTTCCAATGATATACGAAGCTTAAGATCTTCATCAAGTGCGTTGAAATGTGTTTCAAAAGGTCTTGCAGATGCACCGCCTGCATTTGAAACAAGCATAGGAGTTTCAACCTCCATAAATCCCTGACTGTCAAGAAATTTGCGTATAGTGCTTATTATCTTTGAACGCTTTATAAATGTATCCTTGACTTCTTCGTTCATTATGAGGTCAACATATCTCTGACGATAACGAGTGTCGGTATTTGTAAGACCATGATATTTTTCCGGGAGAATCTGAAGACTTTTTGAAAGGAGTATTATTTCACTTGCATGGATAGAAGTTTCTCCGGTTTTGGTTTTAAAAACTTTTCCTTTAAGGCCTACGATATCACCAATATCCATTTTCTTGAAAAGTTTATATTCTTCTTCACCTACGTTGTCACGTGCGACATAAGATTGTATAGTACCCTCAAGATCCTGTATATGGCAGAATGAAGCTTTGCCCATAATTCTTTTTGACATTATTCTTCCGGCAATAGAAACACTTTTGCCTTCAAGCTGTTCAAAATTATCTTTTATAACCTTACTGTGATGGGTAACATTATATTTCATTATCTTAAAAGGATCCTTACCTGCATCCTGAAGTTCTTTGAGTTTGTCACGTCTTACTTTCAGAAGACTGTTTATATCCTGTTGCTGAGACTGATTATTCTTTTGCTCTCCCATTTCTTTTTCCTCTCTTTCGTTCGATCATAAAAACAGATATTATTTGGATATTTCAAGGATAATGAATTTTACTTCACCCTCGGGGGTTTCAATAACAACTGTATCTCCGGCTTTATGACCTAAAAGCGCAGCACCGACAGGTGACTCATCGGAAAGCTTACCGTTGAACGGATCTGCTTCATTTGCACCTATTATCTGATACTCGCTGTCCTCATCAAATTCACAGTCATGTATTTTTACGGTAGAACCTACATGTATATGTTCATTTGTAAGTTCGCTTTCATCAATGATCTTGGCATTTTTAAGTATAGACTCTATCTGAGCTATTCTTGCTTCAAGCATAGCCTGATCATTTTTAGCCTCATCATATTCACTGTTTTCTGAAAGGTCGCCGAATGAAAGAGCAACCTTTATTTTTTCTGCTACATCCTTACGTTTTACGGTCTTAAGGTATTCAAGTTCCTGTTCGTAATTTTTAAGACCCTCATCGGTAAGAAGTGTTTGTTTAGCCATATATAAAAACCACCTTTTTACAAAATATTGATATCATATATTATATTAAAGTAAACAATTTATGTCAAGCAATTTTGAGTTAAAAATGAAAGCCGGCAGTATAAAAGCTGCCGGCCTGAAGAAAATTTGTTTAATAAGTGTAGGGGAGAGGTTATTAACCAAAAATATCACCGAGTTTAGTATCAAGTGTGATTGGACCCTTGAATTCATTTGAACCTGCCGAGCCTTTATAGACTATCTTTGAACTACCGTACATGAAATTTGAAAGATATTCATCTGTATAAAGAGCCTGCATACCCTGTTGCTCGATAGCTGAAAGAACTGTAAGCTCATTTGCAGCTGTTTTTCTTTCTGAAGCAGAAGCATTTTGTTTTGGAAGTGTAGCTGTTACAAGATAACCTGCCGTATCCTCGTTTATAGTTCCCGAAACAACGCCTGCATAGAAGTTTTTAAGAACATTTTGAAGTTTGTTTCCGTCATACTGGGTTTCTTTTTCGTTTATCTGACTGTATAGAGATGTAACAGGATTATTTTCAATAGTTGAATTAATATTGCTTACAGCGTTGTTGATGGTTTTTTCTGCATTGTTTATTGTTTCACAGCCAGAAAGAGCGGTAATTGACAAAACAGCCGACAGTGAAATAATGATAGATAATAGCTTTGTTTTCATTTTAATTTCCTCCTTAGATATATCCGTTCTTTTTAGCCCAAAGCTCAAGTGAATCAGCACTGTATGATAGCTTTTTAAGAGTTTCTATGATCTTCATAAAATCCTTTTGTTCATGTTCGTTTATTTTACCGTCCTCAAGTACACGATAGATAGTATCGGTAGACTGCTGAAGAAAATGCAACGCTGTCATAAGGCGTACAGCAATCTCATTCAGATCTTCATACATAAGAGTCGGCTTATCATTACCTATAGGGCACTGATTAGTACAGTAGTAATTGCAAAGCTCAGGTGCATCATATACTTTTGACATTGAAACAACATCATCGGGGCTTGGTATCTTATCACCGCTTTCTATAGACAAAAGCTTTGTTCGCTCTATGTATACAAGATCCTGTGCGCTTTCACAGTTATTGAGCAGAGGTTTTTTCCTCGCAGCCTTTTTTCTGGCTTTTCTGTATATGTTTTCTTCCATGATTATACCCTCCGAAAGATAAGACATCTCAAGAATTATATGTATAATTATATCAAACATTTTCAATGTTTGCAATAATAAATTTATATTCAATAAACATATTATAAGTCTGGTATATTTTGCGTTTACAGCAAAAGAAACAAAAAAACTAACTGAATAAGCTAAAATTTGCGCTTTTTGCCAAAAAAAATAAAAAATTGAAATAGGTATTGCAATTTCTGAATTTATATGGTATTATATCAAGGCAGTCTGAAAAGACAGTATGCGCCGGTAGCTCAGCCGGATAGAGTGACTGGCTACGAACCAGTAGGTCGGGGGTTCGAGTCCCTCCCGGCGCGTTATAAAAGCAGATGAGAAGTCAATCTTCTTGTCTGCTTTTTAATTTTGGTAAAAATAATAAAAAAATTTCGATGATTATATTTGCAACAATAATACATCACTTTAAAAAGCAATATGCTGATAAAAAGCGAAGAATCTTTCTCTCACTTCATATTGTGAGGAAAAATTCTTCGCTTGTGTTTATTCAGTTATGTCATTCATTGCTGACTGTTAATTCTTTACGATTTCTACCCGGAAGAATTCCGAGTAAAAGTGAGTATAAGTGTTTGTTCTGTAAGCGTTAGTGTCATAGAAGAATACATTGGCAACTTTGTTGTAAGCATCTCTTGAAAAAATCTTTACAATATCGAGAGTTTGGTCGGTTGTGGGGCTTGTAATGCCTATTCTTGAATCACTTGTAACATGACGTTGATCGTCAACGTTGAAAATGCACTTTGATGTTGTGTTTTCACCAAGGAATACATTACTGTTTGTACCGTTTGTTTTGTGGTTGTCGGTGATGATAATTTTTCCGCCTATGACGGGATCACATGATGAGTATGAACCCTTCTGTGCGTACAAACCGGCACCGTTATTACCGCAGGTGTTGTTTTGTATTGTAGTGTCATAGATGAAAAGATTGTTCATTGAATCACAGTATATTGCACCGCCGTCATTATTTGCTGAATTTTTTGTGAATGTACAGCCGTCAATTGTGTAAGGGAAAATGCTGTCGCTGCCATGATAATCAAACATCATTGCACCGCCGCAGCCGCTGCATGAATTATTGGTGAAAACCGAGTTATAGGTATCAACAAAACTTTTTGCATATATAGCACCGCCGTATGATGCAGAATTGCTGTCGAATGTACAGCCGCTGATCTTTATGCGTCCGTTGGCATTATTTATTGCACCGCCTTTGTCAGAAGTATTGTTTCTGAAGATGCATTTATTTATGTCATAGTCTCCGTTGTTACAATATACAGCAGAATTTCTGTTGTTTTCAAATATGCAGCCGTTTATGCTTATGTTAGAAGATAAGGAATCCTTTACAGCAGAATCAGTCAGATTTGAAAGCCTGCAGTTATTGAGGGTTGTTCTGCCGGAAACGGAAGTTATACCTGTACCTGCTGCACCTGTAATTGTAATATTGTTTATAGTCAGGGTTGAATTTTCTGTGTATATGCCGCCGATAACTGATTTGCCGCTGTTGGTTGAATCGGTTATAGTTACGTTTGCATTGTTTTCTATACAGATATCATAGTTTCTTTTGTCGCTGTGCTTTATTGAGAAGCCATTGAGATCAAGAGTAACTTTACAGCCGTTTGCATAAAGAGACTTGCCGTCATCACCCTTGAAAGCTGTGTTAGCCTTGTAGAAAATGAGATCGTCTTTGAAAGATGCTGTATCCCAGTCCTGCAAAAGCTTAATTGTACCGCCATTCTGAGTAACCTCTGCCCATGCGTCAGCCATTGAGTACATTTGCTTTGTGCAGCCGTTTATTGTGATCTCAGCTTTTTTAAGCTTACCGATAGCATTTTTTGCATCGTTTCTTGCATCGACAACGCTCTTTGCATATTCGGTGTAGCTTCCCATTTCAGTCCTGATGTGGTCTATATTGCTGTCATATTTCTGTTTGCTGATAGTACCGTCTGCGAGATACATATTCTGAAGTTCATATTCGCACATTCTGCCCATCATAAGTATAGAATAAAGGGCTGTGTACTGTTCCATAACAGTGTTCATAAAAGATTCTGAACTGTTCTTTAATCTCTGATAATCATTTTTGTTTGTGTCGCTGTATTCAGCATATTTTATGTACTGCCTGAATATCGGGAGAGTGGCTGCACCTTTGCCGCTGCCTTCTGATATAAGAATGCTTACACGGTTGAAGGCTGAAACAAAGTCTGCGTTCTTTACGGTATAGGCTACCATATTTTCGAGATCTGCTTCTGTCATATGGTCTTTAAACAGTGCAAGATGTTTTGCGCCGGTTCTGTTTGCGTCCTTTACTGCAAGCATGAACTGATCGAATGATCCCATACCATCGAGTGCAATTATAGTTGAGAACTGCTGCATCTGGCTGTTATAGTATGTATCTATCTTTTTTGACATTTCGTCAAGCTTGTCTGTTATATCCTTTGTTGTAGGTTGAGCGTGTTCGCCGCCATAGAAGTATTTGAGCAATACGGACACACCCGTTCCTATCGCAGAAGCTACAGGATCTCCGCCTGAAATAAATGATATTATCTTGTCAGAGTTTTCAAACAAAAGATCAACTACAGCGTTGTCTGAAGAAACCGCTGCGGAAGCAGCTGCTGCATTTGCATTAACTGCGGATGCTGTTCCGATAACTGTAATTGTCGAAAATGCACATACGCTTGAAAGTAAAACTGCTAAAATTCTTTTTGAAACATTTATTTTTTTCATAGTAACAACTCCTTTGTTTTTGTGTAGTAGTATCTTCTGTTAAGTACATAATACCACAACTATTAAACCACTTCAATAAACAATATAACTCCGAACTGTAGTTTAATTTACAGATTCGAAGTATATTGTAGCTTATTTTACATTTTTATAAAAAGTGTAGTAATTTACAGCTTTTTAAATTGCTGAATTCTGATAGACAGGGTTTTTGAATGAGTGAACAAATTATTAATATGGCGCCCTCTTTGAGGGAGCTGGCAGCCAGCTATGCTGACTGAGGGAGTGTAACTTGCGGTCAGGATATATCAGCGAAGCGGAAATAGAACGATAAACACACTCGGTTTGTCATTCCGAACGCAGTGAGGAATCTTTTAAGATCCTTCGCTTACGCTCAGGATGACAGGTTGTTTGTAGAATTTTTCAACTGAAAGTACGCTTTATTGAGCAAGTGCGTGGAGAACTCCCTCCGACACTTCAGCCACCTCCCTCAATGATGGAGGCTTTATAAACTTTGTTCATAAATTATTTATTCATTCAAAAACCCTGTTCTGATAGAGTATATATATTGACAGTATGTGGTCTGTATAATATAATTTATAGTGACTGATTTGAAACCGTAAAATTTGGAGGAAAATTATGAAAGAAGAATGTCTGATCTGTAAAGCGCCGCTTGAATATCTTACAGAAGATAAAGAAATGGAGTGTATAATTTGTCATAAAAAAGAATTCAGTAAAACAGATTGTATAAATGGTCATTACGTCTGCAATGAATGTCATATGAAGGGGATTGACAATATAGGGCTTATCTGCCTTACGGAAAAATCGAAGAATCCTGTTGAGATAATCAGAAAGATGATGAAAATACCGGAATGTCATATGCATGGTCCCGAACATCATATTATGGTTGGCTCAGCTTTACTTACAGCATATAAGAATGCCGGCGGAGATATTGATTTAAGATCAGCACTGACTGAAATGAAAAACAGAGGTTCAAAAGTTCCCAGAGGTGCCTGTGAATTTTGGGGAGCATGTGGTGCGGGGATAAGCAGTGGAATGTTTATTTCTATTATTACCGGTTCAACTCCTCTGAAAGTCACAGAATACGGATTGTCGAATCTTATGACATCCCATTCACTTAATGCAATAGGTGAAATAGGGGGTGCAAGGTGCTGCAAAAGAAACTCATTTTTATCAATTCAGCAGGCAGTGAGATTTGCAAAAGAGAAACTGAATGTTGAAATGGAGATCGGAAAAATTATATGTGAATTTTCTCCTTCAAATAATCAGTGCATAGGGAAGAGATGTCCGTTTTCAAAACAAAATACACATAATTTTTAACAAATAAACGAAAGCATGAGTACCGACCTTGAATTATTTTCAAAGGTTGATACTCATGCTGTTTTTTGCTCAGTTATTATCACTGTTATCTATCTTATCTGAATAGGTGTCTTTGGCAAGTGTCTGTGTCAGCGTAATTTCTTCCAGTCACTTACCGGGTTTCAGCAGAGTTGTAAGGAAGATATACTGCCACCTGCGATATTATAGAATATCCTACTATATGTTGTGTGACATCAATACCACCGTCTCAACATGAGTAGTTCTCGGAAACATATCAACAGGCACAGCTTTTTGCAGATGATAGCCTGACTTCTCGAAAATATATACATCTCTGGCAAGTGTTGCGGGATCGCATGAAACATATACTATTCTTTTTGGTGATATCCTTACAATAGTATTTATAAGAGATTCATCACAACCCTTTCTTGGCGGATCTACAATTATACAGTCTGCTTTTATATCTCTTTTTTCAAGATGTTCAGCCGCTGTCGAAGCATCTGAACAAATAAATTCCGCATTAGTAATATTGTTGAATAAAGCATTGTTTTTTGCATCTTCGACAGCCTGCGGAATTATTTCAACGCCTATAATTTTATTAACACGATCTGCCATTGACAAACCTATAGTACCTGTTCCGCAATAAAGATCTATAAGGTTTTCGCTTTTGTTCAGATCGGCAAATTCCGCCGCTATATTATACAAACGCTCAGCTTGATCACGATTCACTTGATAAAACGAAAGCGGAGATATTCTGAACTTTAATCCACACAATTCATCTGTAATATAGTCATTTCCATAAAGTGTCCTGCATATTTTACCTGTAATAACATTTGTTTTTTCAGTATTGATATTCAATATGACCGATTTCAGACAAGAAAGCTTTTCGGAAAGCATTTTAACAAGAAGCTTTTCCTTTCTCAATTCTTTTGCATTTGCAACGATACATACCATAAGCTGATTAGTTTTATCTGCATATCTCAGATAAAGATGACGTAGTATTCCTGTGTGTGTTTGCTCATTATAAGGTGATGCATTAACAAGCTCTGCCCATTCAAGAAATGTTTTTATAGCTTCATTGAATATCTTCGAATGCAGCTTACACTCGTCAATCGGTATCACTCTATGACTTCTTGGTGCAAAAAAGCCGGCTCTTATTCTTCCATTTTTGTCTTTGGTTATAGGAAGCTGTATCTTATTTCTGTAATTATAAGGACTATCAGCTCCCTGAATTTCAGATATCAATTCTCCGTTTATACCGCCTATCCTTGTAAGTGCATCAAAAACTCTTTTTCTTTTGAATTCGAGTTCTGAACTGTATGTTATATGTCTGAACGAACAGCCTCCGCATTTGCCGGCTATCTCACAATCAACACATATACGATTTTCAGATTTTTCAATTATTTCCTCTATTTTACCAAAGGCATAATTTTTAGCAAGTTTCAGTATTTTTATTTTTGCTCTGTCACCTACTGCAGCTGACGGAACAAAAACTGTCATACCATTGATCTTACAGACACCGCTGCCTTCTGTAGTATAATCTGTTATTACCGATTCATATACTTCATTCTTTTTTATTTCCACAAAAATCAACTCCACTGCACTTTATTAACATATTTATTATAGCATACATTTTTAAATAAACCAATAGAGAATTAAATGTCAACTAAAAATATTTTATGGTTGACATTTAATAAAAGATATTATATAATGATGGCATAGTTTTAAATAAGAAAGGAAAAAAGAATATGAATAATGAAACTACAGCCAACCCTAAAAAGCAGAAAAAATCAAATCTGAAATCATCTGTAAACGATATTGTAATGGTATCACTTTTTACTGCACTTATTGCAATATGTTCGCAGATAATAATTCCATCTCCTACAATACCTTTTACTCTGCAAACCCTTGCTATATTTATAGCCGGAGGGGTTCTCGGATGTAAAAAAGGCACTCTGAGTATAGTTATATACATAATTCTGGGAATTATAGGCATTCCTGTTTTTGCACAGTTCGGTTCCGGGCTCGGAGCAATTTTAGGTATGACCGGAGGATACATAATAGGATTTGTATTTACAGCGTTTATAACAGGTCTTATGTGTGAAAAACTTGGTCGGAAGTTTTGGGTGCTCATTCTTTCTATGGCTCTTGGTCTACTCGTTTGTTATGCTTTTGGTACTGCATGGTTCATAGTAATATATTCTCAGAAAATCGAAAGTATTGGTCTTTGGTCTGCTTTGTCAATGTGTGTATTCCCGTTTCTGATATTCGATGCTGCAAAGATTGCCTGTGCAGCAATCATTGTTAATCGCCTTGATAAGATCATCAAATTTTGAACTGAGAGCTCATCACAGTCTGTGTATACAATTTTTTGAGGGTAAGGGATACAGCGAAAGCTTCATTCATAATATGAATGAAATAATCAAAAGACTTGAATCTTCTGATCCGTTTATCCTAATTACAGACTGCTGTGATGACATCTGCAAATATTGTCCGGACAGAAATGACGAAATATGCAGATGTCATCAAAAAGTTAATTCATTTGATAAAGCGTGTATTAAAGCCTATGGCATTGATTTCGGAGATAGTATTCAATGGTCAGATCTGAAAAAACTTGCCTACGAAAAAATAATAAATAAAAAGCAGCTATCCTCTGTATGTGGTTACTGCCAATGGTATGATATCTGTAAAAATTATTCTGATAATGAATAATGATTAATTTTAAAAGTTTTTTTAAAAAACTGTTGACAAATAAATGAATTTATGATATTATATCAAGGCAGTCGAATTTAGGGGTATAGCTCAGTTGGTAGAGCAGCGGTCTCCAAAACCGCGTGCCGAGGGTTCAAGTCCTTCTGCCCCTGCCAGAAAAGCCCCTTCACTTATGTGTCGGGGCTTAAATAATAAAGAATAGAGAATAAATAATAAATAAGAAATTGCTTCACAGGACATTTCTGTATTATTATTTATTCTTTTTTTATTTTATTCTTTGTAATATTTTGAATGCAATTTAGCAATTATCGTGAGGTTCAAAAGCATGGAATTTAACGAAAAACTACAAAAATTGAGAATAAAAGAAAATCTGACTCAAGAGGAACTTGCTGAAAAACTGTATGTTTCCCGTGCAGCGATATCAAAATGGGAATCGGGGAGAGGATATCCAAGCATTGATTCATTAAAAGCAATTGCCAAATATTTTCATGTAACGATTGACGAACTTATCTGTACAGAGGAAATTGTTGATCTTGCCGAAAAGGATATAAGAGCCTGTTCAGTATCTTCTTAAAATAATACGAATAAAAGCGATAGAGAACATTTGAAAAGAATTATGAAGAAGTCTTTCAGCGTTTTTCCAAAGCCTA
>Ga0256407_10002211_pt1 | contig 37908 bp, 41 predicted proteins | sample RumenRJG_04DNA_FD_193489 | JGI IMG/M metagenome (GOLD analysis project Ga0256407, IMG submission 193489) | Bovine rumen microbial communities from Lethbridge, Alberta, Canada - RJG_04 | ecosystem: Host-associated > Mammals > Digestive system > Stomach > Rumen | place: Canada: Alberta... | reverse complement strand
TGTCTTCTTGAAGGAATAGAAAACATTAAGTGTAATGGATCATATATAGAAATATGATTAGATACTACTAATACTCCTCCTTTAAATATTCCTTTCTCTTTCTTACCTAAATATAGTCTTTTAGGTCTAAAGTATAGAAAAGCAGGGATAGCGCTTATTCTAACGATATCCATTAATAAATATTTAAATGAGAAGGTTCTAGATTTTTTCATTTAACAAATTCCTCAAAGAGATAATCTTACTTCTTAATAATTCAGTAAAGATTTCGATATTTTCTTTTTCTGATAATTCTCCTTTATAGTGGTCTTTAAAGTAAATAGGTTTACCAATTATTACTCTAGCTCTTTTCTTAGTGAAATAATTACCATCTGTATATATAGGAATGATTTTTGTGTCACTTTGTAAGGCTAAGATAGAAACACTAATTTTAAAAGGAAGAGGGGTACTTTCTCCTTCTAAAGGGATTCTTGATTCAGGAAAGATACCCACTACTCCACCTTTAGCTAAGATAGTTCTAGACTTCTTTAAGAAAGATAAGTCATGGGAATTACGATTAACAAATATGCCACCCATGCACTTTAAAAACCATGCAAGGCCTTTCTTTTTAAAAAGAACTTCCGCCATCTGGTAGCGTAATGTATTAAAGAAGAATGCAAATAAGAAACAAGCATAGTCATATACAGAAGTATGGTTAGAAATAATGATGCCACCTTTTTTAATATGTCTACCTTGTATTTTCTTATCTTCATAATAAATCTTAGTTCTAAAGACAATCTTTTGTATAAGCCATCCGGTAATCTTAACGAAATAATTAAAGAAGGTAATCATAAGCTCTCCTTTATATATTTGTTAATATCACCTAAGGTAGTTAAACTAACTTGGCTAGAAAGTATATTTACATGATATTTATCATTTATTGCTTCTGAAATAACATAGAAATCTAAGCTTGTTCCACCTAGATCAGTATAGAAATCAGTGTCACTACTTAAAGAAGAAGCTTCAACATTTAAAGTAGAGGCCACTAAAGCTTTGATTTCTTTTAAGAGTTCATCTTTATCTTCTTCTCCATTATATTTAGGAGCGCTATATTCTCTAATCTTATGAGATACATAATCTTTAGCTAAACGTTTGCGTTTAAGCTTAAATTCATCTTCTTTAATTAATGGGTCAATTACTAAGACTACTTTTCCTACTTGGCTAGAAAGATTATTTGTCTTTAATGTATCTTCAACTTCTTTAGTGATTAAATTAGCTTTATCCATAGAAATAAATCTATCGACCTCCACCAATAAAACTGGAGAACTCATGGATTGTTCATAAACGAGTCCAACGTTTTTATAGTGTGAAGAAACGAATAAAGGTTCAATTAAATTAGGGTTAAGATTTTCTCCGTTTGAAGTAATGATTAAATCATCTTCTCTACCTAAAATATAGTATCTTCCATTTTGATATTTTATTAAGTCGTGAGTGGCAAAAAGTGCCTCTTTTAAAGGAATTTCCTTCTCATTCTCGATTATTTTTGTAGCAAGTGTACTTCCGCGTATTGATAAAGTACCATCATTATTGACTACATAATTCACTCCTAAAAAGGGCTTACCAATAGAGCCACTATAGATGTATTTTTTCTTATTTGATAACTCTACTGAAGTGATACCAACTTCACTCATTCCGTATCCATTAACAAAGTGATAGCCAATAGAATTGAAGAATCTTAAAGTTGATTCTTTAATGACACTTCCTCCAGTGATCATAAATGAAATAGATTCACCAAATAGATTGTCTCTTATTTCTTTAAATCCACGTTTTTTAATGATTCTACCTAGTAAAGGAACATTAACTAACCTCATTCCTTTAAGATATTTCTTATAGACCTTCTCACCCTTATTTTGAATTTCTTTTTCCACTAATCTATAAGTGGTTTCCCAGAATAAAGGAACTGCGAATATATGAGTTACATGATGTCTAATAATTGTATTTCTAATCGTGGTAGGCATCATATCTTTTAATATGACAAAAGTTCTTGAATAGAAGCTAAACCATAAGTAACAAGCTACAAATCCAAAGATATGGTAGAAAGGTAAAAACATTAAGACTTTAAGTTCACCTTGATAATGTTTTTTCATCTTCTTATTAGTGGCTATGATCTCTTTACTTTGTTTTAAGATGCTAAATAGTTGATGAGCTTCATAGACACAGACTTTAACACTATTAGAAGTTCCACTAGTCATTAAGAGCATAGAAGAACCAAATTCAACATTTTCTAGTTTACCGTTATCTATTTCTAATTCTTCTACATTAAGCGAAGGAACACTAAAAGACTTAGAATTAGTAATTACATATTTACAGTCCACTACTTTAATGGCCTTCTCTAATATTGAATCTGGTAAACGGTTATTAAGTAATAAAGGAGTATTTCCACTTCTTAATATAGCCCAATAAGTTTCTATCCAGACATTGTTGTTATCTAAATAGATTCCAATAACGTTATTACTATTAACTTTGGAATAGATATTCTTAGCTTTAATTTCAATTCTATTTTGAATATCTCCGTAAGTATATTTCTTAATACGATAGCCTTCACTATATTCGAACATGATGTTTTCTTTATCGATAAATAAAAGTGAATATAGATAACTGAAGTTATGTTCACCTTTATCTAATAATGAAAACCTAGTATTAACGAATTCGTTTAAAGATCTACAAGCTCCTATACTTTCAACACGCATATAAAGATAATATCACAAAATAAGTTTTATCTTAAAACTTTATAGGCAATATAACTTATATACGTATAGCAATAATTATTCTTTTTTCTCTAGTCTAGCTTTTAGAGCCTTTTTATAACGATGTTTACGAATTAATTTGATGATAAAGAATGTAGTAAATACACCTATACTATATCCGACAAAATCAGTTAAAACATCTATTAACGAACCATAACGGGTTGGGATGAAATATTGAATGAGTTCAGAGATACCCGCTACTATAAGGCCAACCGCTAAAGCACAAGCGACATATTGCCATTTCTTCTTTTGAGGATAATCTAATTGTTTATCTAATTCATTAAAGAAAAGAAGTACAAAGATACCACTTACTAAGAATAAAAGGAAGTGACCAATACTCTTTCTAACAAATTCAGAGAAGGAACTATAGTTATCGTTATTAATGATTCCTCTAATAGTTACTTCGACATCTACATATTTACTAACTGTAGGATCTTCATTTGAGGTAATAATAATTCTAGTATTACCTACCTTAATACAGTCGATATAAATGTATGTACCTTGAGCGTACACTTTCGCTACTTCTTCATCACTGCTAGAAACTGTTACTCCACTTCTAGCAATTGTGCCTGTTATATCTTCAAGCCACACTTGGACTTCTTGACCAGTATTTCCTGTATAATGCCCGTTAGTTATATGGTTACCTATGACCGGAATAACTAATTCAAAGGAATTAAATTCATTATGGTGCATAGTTACTGTCTTAGAATAACTAATTGAAGTGTCAAGTTTACTAGTTGCGGTAATAGTGAAAGCTTTATCTCCTTCCATTTCCTTAACCACGAGATGGCCGTTATTATCGATCGAAGCATAGCTAGTATCTGAAATAGACCACATAACTTCTCTAGAAGTAGGGGTGTTACTAGTTTCAATCATTAAGTCATATGAACGGTTATCCCATAAGATATTATTCGCAGTGATATTAGTAATTACTGGCTTAATAACTTCACTATTATCTAAGATATCTATTTTTACTTGTTTATCATGGCCATGACCATCAGACACAGTTAAATATGTACGACCAACTTTCGCTGCTTGGTACATATTATCTACTGGAGTATATTCATCAATATATGAAGGATCTTCAAAATTTAAAGTGAAGCTAGATAAATCATAATATTCTGAGATATTCGCTCCACGGGTATCTTTAATTAATATAGGAATATCAAATACGCTTTCTTTATAGACCTTGATATCATTAACTTCAAATGATGTAGGTAACTTAGAATTAACTACATTAAATGTGTATTCTTTTTTGTATTCAGGATAGGATTCACTAGTCGCGGTAATTACTACACTTCCTTCTCTTAACCCAGTAACATAACATCTTTCTACATCTTGTCTAATAGATGCGATAGTCGCGTCACTAGTAGAGAAAGTAACTGCTTTTCTACTAGCGTTACTAGGTAAGATAGAGGCCTCTAAGGACTTGGTGAAACCTACGATCAATTCGTTTTCATTATAGCCTTCAATAAAGTTATAGCTATTAGCGGTATAAGTTAAATCTAAGCCTGTTACATCTATTATTTCAGTAGTGTCTTTACCACTAGAATTAAAAATAGACATAAAGAAATTGGTGAAGAAATTACTCCACCTACCACTAGTTTCTCCATCTAAACAGGAATGGAAGATTATAAATCCAATCAGTAAAACTGATATGGATAAATATATCCATTTTAGTTTAGTATGTTTGGTTTTAACCATTTCCATATTAGATAACTTCTAATCTTTCTAAAGCTTTATATAGACCGTCATCATCTATATCATCAGTTACCATATAGGCTTTATCTTTAAGTTCTTGTTTACCGTTACCCATAGCTACACCATATTTAACTTCATTGAACATATCTATATCAGCAATATCATCTCCAAAAGCAGCGGCTTCGTCTTTAGAAAAGCCATAATAATCAAGTACTGCTTTAACTCCTTCACTTTTAACAAAAGGAACATTAGTGATATCGATTCCATATTCGAAAAATCTATATACATGTACTGGGTAATTTTTAAGATATTCTTCTTCGCCCTCTCTACAAAACACTAAAATTGAAGTAATTTCCTCATTATTATAAGGACGTGGTTTAGGACGACATTCGAGCCAGTTATCATAATATATCTTACTAATAGCGTCTTCTTCTTTATTTAAGAAAGCATCATTATATGAGATAAATTGACATACTTGGTTTCTTTCTTTAAATTCTTCAATTAATTTTAAAACTAAATCATTATCTAAATGATGACGATAGATGTAGTGGCCACTAGCGTAGGCTAGGCCTCCTCCACTACAAATGTATCCATCATTAGGGATAACATTAACTGCGTCCACTCTTTGCATAGATGAATAACATCTAGCGGTGCAGATAATGACTTTAACACCGTTTTCTCTAGCTTTTTGTAATGCTAATAAACCAGATTCTTTGAAAGCTAATTTATTATGATCAAATAAAGTCCAGTCTAAGTCAGTAAAAATAATCTTAATATTGCTACGATTCATATATGAATAATCATATCAAATTTATAGACAAAAAGAAAAGTTCCCACAAAGGGAACTGTTCCTATTGTTAATATATTAGATTCTTTCGATTTCAGAGAAGTCGACTTCAGTCTTAGTTGTTCTTCCAAAGAAGACAGCGCTGATTTCGACAACACCTGTTTCTCTATTAATAGAGAGGATTTGTCCTTCAGTACCTTCAAGAGGTCCTCTAATGACTTTGATGTAATCGCCTTCATTGTAACGATCGTACATACTTTCATCGACCATACCCATTCTCTTAAGAACTGGTTCGATTTCTTCTCTAGGAATAGGGAATGGTTTTGTACCTTTACCACTACTACCAACGAATCCAGTAACACCTGGAGTGTTACGAATAACGTCCCAAGCGTGGTCAGTCATAATCATTTCGATATAAATATATCCTGGATATAAGTTTTTCTTTCTCTTTTTACCAGTATCAACACCATCTTTAATAACTGGTACTTCTACTTCTGCAACAATAACTCTACTAACGAGCTCTTGAATATCCATTGATTCAATACGTCTAAGTAAGTTTTCTTTAACTCTTGCTTCGTGTGTGGAATAAGCAGTACAAACGTACCATTGTTTTTCACCTAATTTAGCAGGGGCATTAGTGTTATCTTCACTGATATCTGTTGTACTATCAGTAAATTGAAATTCTTTTGGATCTACCATTCTTCTATACCTCCTTATTTACCTGCATTGAAAGCATCTCTTAATGCTTTGATAATTGAGTTACCAGCCCAGTCTTCTGCAAATAAAATTAAGCCAGCGATTGCGGCGATAACAATAACGATAACGATGCTAGGAATTAAGACGTCTCTTTTAGGCCATCTTACTCTTTTCCCTTCTTTAACAACGCCTTTGAAGTAATTTTTGAGTCCCATAAGGTTCCTCCTCCTTATTTAGAGATTTTATGCACTGTCATTTTATTACAGTGTTTACAGTACTTATTGATTTCAAGTTTCTGTTTTGTGTCTCTTGATATTGTAGTTACATAATTTCTAGAGAGGCACTCGCTACAAATTAAAAGAACTTTTTCTCTCATTTCTAACCCCTCCCTATGATTATTAAACTACATATATTCTACTTAAACTTTTTATAAGTTCAAGTATTATTTCCTAAAAACAAAAATAAGGATGATACAGACAATGATCATGACCACAAGACCGCCTACAATAGCAAGTCCTGCCCATGGGACTTCATATTGAGGTTTTTCTTCCTCTGCCTTAAGTTCACTGGTTGGTCGATAGTCTTTTTCTTTCTTAGCTTCTTCTTCTACTTTTCTAGCTCTAGTTTTAAACATATTCCTTACCTATTAATAGCCGTTTTTAGCTAAGTCCCTTTCTATATCTCTTTTCTTAATTGTTTCACGTTTATCATAATTCTTTTTACCTTTAGCTAAAGCAATTTCTACTTTCGCTCTACCATTAGATAAATAAATTTTTGTAGGCACTAAGGTATAGCCTTCGGTTCTTATCTTGCGGTCATACCATAGTATTTCTTTTTTATGCATTAATAGTTTACGAGTTCTTAAAGGGTCATGGTTAAAGATATTTCCTTGATCATAAGGAGGTATGTACATGTTGATTATTTCTGCTTCTAGATTACGGATAACAATGTAACTATCTCCTATCGTAGCCCCTTTCACTCTAATTGATTTTATCTCAGTTCCTTTTAGAGCAATTCCGCACTCTAAAAAGTCACTTAGAAAGTAATTAAAGTGGGCTTTACGATTTTCAGAAATGATCTTAATTCCTTTTCCTTTACTCATGGCTAAATATTTTAACATAATATTATGTTTTTCTTCTATATTGTGCTAATATCATTTCGGTAATAAATATGACAAACAAAGAAATTCTTGTTAACACCACTCTCGATAAGGTTAGACACTTCTTACAAAAAGATGGAGGAGATGTCGAATTTGTGAAGATGGAAGGTAATATCGTTTACGTGACTATGAAAGGTGCATGTGAAGGATGTTCCTATGCTTACGCTGACATCAAACAATTAATCGAAGTAATTATCCAAGAAGAAGTCGATCCAAAAATTGAAGTTAAACTTGCTAGTGAAGCTCTTTAAACTTACCTATTTTGGGGTATAGCCAAGTGGTAAGGCAGTGGGCTCTGAACTCATGAGCTTTGGTTCGAATCCAAATACCCCAGCCAATAGTAAACAATGTGTCGAAAAGCTCGACACTTTTTTATTAGTCAAAATAATTTTCTTCAAGATTTACCATGATAAAACCATGCAAAACCTTAACATTTTCTTTATTATACGTATATTTTTGTTTATGAATATCAAAGAAATATCCACCTGCTTCAGTGACCAATAAATCACATGGAGCAATGTCCCATTCTTTACAAGCAAGTGTAAATCTATAGCTTGCTTCAGCTTTGCCAGAAGCAATTAAGCAAGCCTTGTAAGCGGCGCCCGCATAAGAGATAGAGTTAAACTTGTCTTTATATTTTTCTAGATATTCTTTCTCTTCTTCACTCAAATGATAAGGTGAGGAAAGAACCCTTATATTTGAAGTAATATTTGATACATGTATTTGTTCTTTTTTATCTTCTTTTATGAGATATGCCCCTTCGCCTTTAATAGCGAAGTAACATTCATTCTTTAAAGGTACATTAATTAAAGCTAAAACTATCTCTCCTTTATATGCTAAAGCGATATTAGTTACGAATTCGTACTCATGAGTAATGAATTCTTGAGTACCATCTATTGGATCAATAATCCAAACATAATCTTTATTTAATCTAGATAAATCATCCTTACTTTCTTCAGTTAAGATCCCATAAGTAGGAAACTGTTCCATTAAATAAGTTCTAATTAATTCATCTACCTTCTTATCTATATTAGTAACTGGAGACTTATCTTCTTTATAAGAAATAGAGATAGTAGAAAAATAGCCGTCACGAATTACGTCGGCGGCTTTTTTGATTATATAGAAAGCAGCATCAAATTCTCTTTGATACATCTTTTTAGAGTTATTCGATATTAGAGAACATCATTACCTGGAGCAGGATCGTCTTCAGATTCTTCTGCTTCAAGTTCATCATCTCTAGAGAGTTGTTTTTGAGTATAAGCTTCGTTATATTCTTTCTCTTCGAGTTCTTCTTCTTCGTCACCTGTAGAAGTTTCAACTTCACTATAAGCGTCTTTCATATCGATATGGACTTTATCGAATTTGTGACGTGTACGTAAATCCCAGATATTATCTCCAAGATTAACAAATCTGCCATCTAAAAGTAAGTTTGTATAGAATTGGCTAACTTTGTTATCCATTTCTTCTTTACTTAAACCTTTTTCTTCACAGATTCTGCCCCATAAATCTTTAAAACTAATAGGGTCTTTTGATGCGCTTACAATTTCATAAGCGTATTCGAGTAATGATTTGTCACTCATATCTTTTTCCTCCTTAACTACATATGGCTAGGTGCGGATACACCTACAAGCCATAGAGCGTTTTTAATAACTTGTTTACTAGCTTTGCAGAGGGCTAGTCTACTCTTTGAGACTTCAAGATTGTCTCTATCTATAATCTTCGCATCATTATACCAAGCATGGATTAATTCTGCTAAATTATGAACATAGTTTGTAATGATATGTGGGGCTAATTCTCTAGCTGCACTATCAACGACATTAGGGAAGCTTTCTAAATGTTTAAGAATTGCTTTTTCCTTTTCGCTAACAAGGTTAGTAGCCTTTTCATCTATTCCAATATCTTTGCCTAATTCTAATACAGAACACATTCTAGCGTGAGCGTATTGAGAATAGAAAACAGGGTTGTTACTACTTTGTTCAACCGCTAAACCTAAATCAAAGTCGAGGTGAGTTGAAGCAGCTCTCATTGCAAAGAAATATCTTGCTGCGTCTTTCCCTACGTCTTCAATTAATTCTTTTAAGGTATAAGCATCTCCACTTCTTTTAGAAGCTTTCTTTTCAACACCATCTTTAATGAATCTAACCATTTGAATTAAAGTGACATCTAAAATAGATTTACTATAACCATGCATCATTAAAGCTGATTTCATACGATTGATATAACCATGGTGGTCAGCGCCAAGGACATCAATTAATCTATCGTAACCACGAGATAATTTATTTAAGTGATAGCAGATATCAGGTAAGAAGTAAGTATAGTCTCCGTTACTTTTAACAATAACTCTATCTTTATCATCAAGATACTTACTAGTGGCTAACATAACAGCCCCTTCACTAACGTAAGTATTTTCTTTTAATGCTTCGATTTCTTTCTCTACTGCATTACCTTTTCTAATTTCTTTCTCTGATGAAAAAACATCGAATTTTACATCAAAATCTTGCAAAACTTCATTTATTTTCTTCATTTCGAGTTCAATACCACGAAGTTTGAAGTATGAAACTGGATCATCCATATGAAGTGCTTCATCACCAATTTCTTTATAAATTTGTTTAGCGATATTGATGACATCAACACCATGATATCCATCTTCAGGAAGTTCAAAAGGAAGTCCTTGAAGTTCTAAATATCTAGCTTGGATTGATAAGGCTAAATTAGTGATTTGGTTACCAGCGTCATTAATGTAATATTCTCTAGTAACTGTATTACCATTGAAGTCTAAAATACGTGCTAAAGAATCGCCAATAGCAGCTCCTCTAGCGGTACCAACGTGAAGGTCTCCAGTAGGGTTAGCGGAAACGAATTCAATATTTACATTTTGTTTCTTTTCTTTACTACGACCGTAATTATCTCCTTCTTCTAGTATCTTTGATACTACATTTTGTAGAGATTCATTCTTTAAGAAGAAGTTGATAAAGCCAGGACCCGCAACTTCAAGGTGATCAACATAATCAAAATTAATCTTTTGAGTTAATTCATTAGCAAAGTCACGTGGGGATTTATTTGCCATACGTGAAAACTTTAATGCAACGTTACTTGCATAGTCACCATGAGCAAGATCTTTGCTCTTTTCTACAGTAATATCATTTTCAGTAGTAGAGATACCTACTTCAGATAAAACTTTTAGTAAGTCGGATTTTAAAATATCTACAGTGTTCATTGTTCTTTTTTAAGTAGGATTGTGCAGTAACTTTCAACTGTTTCTCCTTTTCCAACCTCCCCAACTTTTTCGTTAGTGCCTGCTTTAACAGACACTTCATTTATATCGACATATAGGAGATTTGCAATATTTTTGCGCATTTCTTCTATATAATCTTTCAATTTTGGTTTTTCTAATGAGATGAAGATATCAACGTTATTTACCTTGTATCCTCTCTCTAACATTTTGTTAACACAGTACTTCACGATTAATGAAGAATCCATGTTAAGTGTGTTTTGATCTGTATCAGGGAAATGATGTCCTAAATCTCCTAAAGCTAAAGCCCCTAGAATAGATTCGCTTAACGCATGATAGACAACATCTCCATCGCTATGAGCAATCTCACCTTTTTCAAAGGGAATATTAACTCCAGCAAGAATAAATTTTCTGCCTTCCTCTAGTCTATGTATATCCTTAGAGGCACCAATACGATATTCCACGTCTTTACTTCCTTGAAACATTGAATTTAAAAAACATGATGTCTCCATCTTTTGGATAATAACCCTTTCCTTCGGTACGAAGTTTGCCAGCTTCTTTAACTGCTGCTTCACTACCTAATTCTTTTATAGAATCATAGGCATAAACTTCAGCGCAGATGAATCCTTTTTGGAAATCTGTATGAATAATACCAGCACATTCAGGAGCGCTCATACCATTCATAAATGTCCAAGCTCTACATTCATCAGCACCGACTGTAAAGAATGTAGATAAATTTAGTAATTTATATGTAGCTTTGATAACTTTCTCTAAACCACTTTCTTTAACGTTCATTTCAGCTAAGAATAAATCTCTTTCTTCTTTAGATAATTCACTTAATTGGCTTTCAATTTCACATGATACAGGGATAACTTGATTATTCTCTTTATCTGCATATTCTTTTACCTTAAGGTAATTAGAGCAATTTTCAATATTAGTTAAATCAGCTTCACTTACGTTAGCAACATAAATAATAGGTTTTCTAGTTAATAAAGGATAATTGACCTTAGCGAATTCTTCTTGTTCTTTAGTTAAGGTAACACTTCTAGCGGCAATACCTTGTTCAAGAACCTTCTTATATTCACTAAGAATAGCCATTTCGAAAGTAGATTCTTTATCCTTAAGGATACGAGCTTTATTTTCAATCTTTTCAATACGTCTAGTAACGGTCTCTAAGTCCGCCATAACGAGTTCAAGATTGATAACTTCAATATCTCTAATTGGATCAACACTACCTTCAACGTGAATGATGTCATTACTTTCAAAGCATCTAACAACTTCAACGATAGCGTCACATTCTCTAATATGTGATAAGAATTGGTTTCCTAAACCTTCACCTTTACTAGCACCTCTAACTAAACCCGCAATATCGTAGAATTCTACAGTTGCCGGGATGGTGCGTTCTGGTTTAAATAAGTTTGATAAAAAGTCTAGTCTTTCATCAGGAACGTTAACAACTCCGGTATTTGGATTGATAGTAGCAAATGGGTAGTTTGCTGCTTCAACATGAGAGTTTGTAATAGCGTTGAACAATGTTGATTTACCAACGTTTGGAAGACCGACAATACCTGTTTTTAATCCCATAATTTAACCTCAGTCGAGAATTATCTTACCATAAAGGAGTTTATAAATCAAAGATTTAGAGGATACTTATCTTTACATAATTTTGAGTGCGTCAAGTGGCGAGAATTTTCTAAGACTAATTGATATAACTAACGACGATAATAACGAGATAACAATTGACACAATAAACATGTAAAAAATCGATAGCGGATTTATAGAAAATAAGAGCTTTGTACCCATCTCTTGAGACAGTATCTTACTAATGACAAAATTTAAAATAATTAATTCAAAACTACTTATAATAAAGCTTAAAATTCCAAGTAAAAAAGCATGTACTATTACGAATTTTGTCGCTTCTAAATTACTAACTCCAATACATCTAGCTAGACCAATATCTCTTTTAATCTCTAACACATGAAGATAGTTACAGATGGTCAAAAGGAATATGGCAATAATAATAGCAACACTACTAACTATAAAAATGACAATTTCCAGTTTTTGACATACACTATCTATACCTTCATTAATGCTATTACTTGGATTAGTTACTTCATAATTAGGAAATGCTTTCTTTGCTTTTTCTAAAGCATTAGATACATCAGATCCATCTTGTAGTTCTATAACAATATCACTTAAAGATAAACTAAATATTGAAACTCCTAACCTAGCTTGGAAAAAATCAATTAGCCAGTTCTCATTATGATATATGGTTTTCTTTTCTTCATTAATAACTCCAACAACTTTTAAATCTACATAACGGTAATCTCTAAGTATTTTTCCACTAGCAAGTTTCTCTTCTTTTATAGTGAAAGCTAACGTCATTATGTTTTTGTTATTTCCCGTAAATGAATCATATAGGCCTTTTGAAATTACTATCTCATCTAAACTCATCGAAATATAATTATTTTTAAAATTATTAGGTATTTGCCGGAAAATTACTCCGTTTTGAATGGTTTTTGTAAAATGTCCACTTTCTACATTATGTGGTAAAACTACACTCTGATTAATCTGGGTATTTGTATTTGAATAATCTTCCAAAGTTTCTTTTAATAACTTCTTATCAAAAGAGAAATACATAAAATTAGAAAATCCCATCAGCATAGCTTCTTTATAAACTGCATACCCGCCATTAGATCCAAAAATCACATTATTATTTTCAGGAAGAACCTCATCAATTGTATTTTTAAGTCTAAGCGGAATACCATTATTTTTATTTTTAAATACAATTAGTCTATCAATTGCCTTAACTTCCTCATCTACTTTATAAAGCGAAGGAAAATATGATTTAGATCCTATCTCAAATAAATATTCATTTAACGATTCATCGTATCTAGATAGGCGTAAGAACTCATCTCTTTTATCCATTTTTGCTTTGACATAATTTAGTTTTTTAATTGTCCAAGGATAATAATCTATACTACTTAAATTAAGTTTAGAAACCATCCTCATTGTGTCTTCTATAATGACTTTATTCCAATAATGATTAGTGTGATATATCTTATTTTCATAATCTAAAGTGAAAGCAATAATTTTAAATAATTGCTCATCATAATATTGCCAATTTTTATTTCTAGTTTTGAGCACTAAATAGATATCATTTTCCTCAAAATACTCGATAAATGACTCAACTGTTCTTTGAATTCTAAGCTGGAAACATATATTAGAAATGGCTCCAACAGAAAGCGAAATCACTACCTCATCATCTTCCAAATTTTGAGGTTTACTTGGGTAGAAATTTTCTTCCGACTCATCAAGCCAAAAGAAGTTATTTATATGATTAGCGTTATAACCATTCAATAAGAAATTTGTCGTATTTGAATATATGTAGAAATCGTTTTCATCAACGAATAGTTTATTTAAGTCTGTTTGATATATACATCCACTATCTTCTATATAGTTTGAGTAGCTACTTTTGAGGTTTTTAATCTCTACTTCATCACAACTCTCTACTTGAGTTATTTTATTCTTCTCATTTTGTGAGATAACAATTTGATCAGAATCTAAAAGATTTGCACACGCTTCTTTGATATTCGTACTAATAGAATTAGAAATACTACTAGCTAATCCTACTCCAATTAAGCCTAATGAAGTAATAAGATTCACCAAAATGGTTCTCCACTTCTTCTCTTTAGCATTCTGCATTGTATGACGTAATAAGAATCTTAAAGGAATATAAGGCCTTCTCTTCTTTCTTTTATTGTTTATCAAACTAATGTTCTCTTTAGCAATTTGTGTCTTTACTTTGTAATTACTACTAACGACACCATCTTTAAGACGAACAATATAATCTGCATATTTACTCATTAATTCCTCATCATGACTTACAATAATCACTAATTTATTTTTACTAATTGACTTAAGTAAACTCATGATTTTTAAAGCATTACTCTCATCTAAAGCTCCTGTAGGCTCGTCTGCCAAAATAACGGCAGGATCGTTTACTAAGGCTCTAGCAATAGCCACTCTTTGTTTCTCACCTCCAGAAAGGTTTTTTACACATGATTTTTGCTTATTTTTCATGTCTACTAAAAGTAATAAATCCTCAACCCTTCTCTTAATGCTTGTTTCTGATGAGAGGTTTAATACGTCAAAAGGAAAACTAATATTATGTTCAACAGTATCTAGGTTAAATAATTTAAAATCCTGAAATATAAATCCAATATTTTTAAGTCTAAAATTATTTAATTCTGTCAAACCTAATCCTTCTAGCAAAAGACCATCATAATTAATTGATCCTTTATATTTTTGTAACCCTGATAAGCAGTTTAAAAGTGTTGTTTTTCCGCTTCCGCTTTCTCCTAATAAAACAACAATTCCTTTACTAGGAAACTCGATATTTACATCTTTTAAAACATTATCGTTTCCAAAAGATACAGAAAGATTTCTAACATTAATCATTCGTCTTTCAATTCCTTAGCTACTGATATTTTCTTACTAAAACTTATAGGTAAATATGTTGAGATAAAAACGGTAATAATCATTAATAAAATAAGGATTATAACGTAATCAAATTTGATATTTGTTAATACCTTTTGAGGAAATACTAGAAAAGAACTAATTCCTATATACTTATTTATAATAATGTTACCTAAATATACTAAAGGAAATACTAAAGCCATGGTTAAAACTGTAGAGATAAAACCTATAAATAAGTTCTCTAGGAAATAGACTTTAATAATATCGTTTCTTTTAGCTCCTAACGCTGACAATATCGCACATTTTTTAATATCTTCTGTATATGAAAATAAAGATAATATTCCAATAATCATAACTACCCCGATTAGTGAGATGATAAGGAATATCCATAATCCAGACGTTGATGCACTTACTAAAGAAGTTAATGAATCTTCAATAGCTAAAGCCATAGAGTTTGACGCAAATCCATCGTTACTTATACTTCTGGTTATATCTTTTAATCTATCGTTTTCTTCACTATTTTTAAGGAAAGCTTTGATTGAATATCCACTAATATCTTCCGTGTCGTCCGCTCGTTCAATTCTATCAGTCCAATATATCTCTTCTCCTAAATATCTACTTAAATTATTAAGTAAAGTTTCGTCTAAATAATCCTTCAATCCTTGATAGGAATAATAGATAGTAGGAGTAGATAAAAAACTTAGTTCATCAACTATTCCTTTGATAGTGATACTTTGATTAATTAATAGATAATCTTTGATAATTTCATTTTGTTCATTATAGGTATAATAATCATTTTCATATTCATTATTAACAGTCAGAATTAAATCAATTGGGCTAACTTTTAAAGTGTTTTTGATTAATTCTGCAGCTTTTTTATTAATTATTACTTCTGACAATGTATTCTCTTCGTTAGGAAAGGATCCTTCACTTATAAGCTTTGTATACGATATATTGGAAAAGTCATATATAGGTCTTAAAGTAATATCTTTTATTTCTTTATCGTTTAGTAGAATTTGTGCTCCGGTAGAAAATAATTGTTCATAATTATATTCGAATATTAAGTTAGGGTATTTAGACGTTAAATAACTTATATCTTTCGCGGCAGGCCTTTTTTGTTGAACTAAAGATAGTAACAATCCTTCTATTTTATTCTTCTCTTCATAGAAGACATCGAAGACTCCATAGTCAATCCTTTTCTTAGCTTCTTGGCCAATGACTTTAGGAGCATTAGTGCTAAAGCCAATAACTAGTGATGTAGCTAGTAAAGAAATAGTTAAAGCACTAATAGAAAATATGTTTCTCTTAAATCTTCTTTTGGTGTTATGTTTAGCTAATTTATCTATCCATTTAGTTCCATGTCTATTTAAGACATCTTTAGATAATACTCTATAATCGTCTTTATATTTTTTCTTTATAATATCTTTTATAATTGTTCCATCTTTCATAGTTATAATTCGATCGGAATATTCCTCAACAAGAGTGTTATTATGAGAAACCATAACTACAAGTTTTTCTTTACTGACAATTTTTAATATTTCCATAACTGCTTTTGAGTTAACACTATCTAACGCACCCGTTGGTTCATCAGCGAATATTACTTCTGGAGAATTAACTAGACTTCTTAATATAGCTACTCTTTGTTTTTCTCCTCCTGAGAAGTCTTTAACTTTCTTATAATATAGGCTCTTTGGAAAGTTTATTTTCTCTAAAAGCTCTATAGCAATCTTCTCTGCTTCTTTATTGTTCTTACCTTTAATTAAAGCAGGCAAAGCAATATTAAAGAGGGCATCATGATCCTCAAAAAGATAATAATGTTGGAATATCATTCCTACGTTTAAAGCCTTGTTTTTCCCAGAGTAATAAACCTCACCTTTTGTTGGTTTATCAAGTCCAGAAAGTATGTTTAAAAACGTTGATTTACCACATCCTGACTTACCTAAAATAGAAACAAATCCTTTATTAGGTAAAGTAAGGTTTATGTTCTTCAACGCCACAAAATAATTCTTGTTCCCAAGAGAATATTGTTTAGTTAAATTTTTAACTTTAATTAAATCCATAAAAAATAGAGTCCCAATATATAGGACTCCACTTTTACAAATTTTTTACAATTTTTCTTAAATTTCTTTATCTTCCATTAAGACAGCAGCAGGTACTTTTGGTAATCCTGGCATTGTCATAATAGCGCCTGTTAATGGAACAATGAAGTTAGCCCCAGCGGATAATCTTACTTCTCTAATAGTAACGGTAAATCCTGTAGGAGCACCGAGCACTTTTGGATCATCTGTAAATGATTGAGGAGTCTTGGCAATACAAACAGGAGTTTTGCCATATCCTAAAGCTTCAAAATCAGCAATTTGTTTTTTGGCTTCATCAGTATAAACAACTTCGCCTGCTCTATAAATTTCCTTGCAAATTGTTTCAATTTTGCTGTAAATATCGGCTTTTTCATCATAAAGAGGATGATAATGAGACTCAGTTGTATCAAGGATTTCTTTAACTGTTTCTGCTAATTCAACAGCGCCCTTAGCACCGTTAGTGAATGCACTACAGAAAGCAACTTTGTATCCTTGTTTTTCACACCATTCTCTTAATGCTTTAGTCTCAGCTTCTGTATCGGAATCAAAGTGGTTAATACAAACTACATTTGGAATACCATATTTAGTAATGTTTTCCATATGATGTTTTAAGTTATCGACACCATTTAATAAAGCTTCAACATTTTCATTCTTTAAGTCATCGAATGCTTGGCCACCATGCATTTTTAAAGCACGGATAGTAGCAACCATAACGACTGCATCTGGTTTAAGACCAGCAACTCTACATTTAATATCTAAGAATTTTTCTGCACCAAGGTCAGCACCGAAGCCTGCCTCTGTAACAACTACTGGAGCAAGCTTTAATCCTAATTTAGTTGCAATGATTGAGTTACAACCATGGGCGATGTTAGCGAATGGTCCGCCATGAATAATACATGGGTTACCTTCTAATGTTTGTACTAAGTTAGGGTTGATAGCGGTTTTCATTAATTTAGCAATTGCGTGGCTAATTCTTAATTCTCTGAGGTAGACAGGTTTTCCTTCATAGTTATAGGCAATTAAGATGTTATTAATCTTATCCATGAAGTCATTTAAGTCTTTGCTTAAACACATGATAGCCATCATTTCACTAGCAACAGTGATAACGAATTCTTCATGTCTTGGACCACATTTCTTTTCACCTTGGCTAACTGTGACGTTTCTTAAAGCTCTATCATTCATATCAAGAGCTCTCTTCCATAAGATTCTATTAGGATCGATACCTAATTGATTACCATGGAAAATATGATTATCAATTACAGCACTGATTAAGTTAATAGAGCTAGTTAAAGCGTGCATATCACCAGTGAAGTGTAAGTTGATTTCTTCACTAGGAATAACACTTGCTTTTCCTCCTCCAGTAGCACCACCTTTAATACCAAAAACTGGTCCTAAAGAAGGTTCTCTTAGACAGAGCATGGAATTAACACCGATTTCGTGGAATCCATCTTGTAAAGCAATTGAAGTTGTAGTTTTACCTTCACCTGCTTTAGTAGGAGTGATAGCGGTAACTAATACGAGTTTACCATCTTTCTTATCTTTTAAAGTTTCGTTAATTGCTAAATCAATTTTTGCTTTATCGTTTCCATATGGAATAACATATTTGGAATCAATACCTGCTTCTTTAGCAATATCATAAATGTTTTTCATTTATAGTCTCCTCCTCTAACTGCAATTATTTAGATTATATAAGAGTTTAATTTTTATTCAATAAATTAAAAATGTAATTAGCGATATATAAACCTGCAGTAGATGTAACCGAGATTAAAGAATTAAGTTTATTTCCATCTTTAAATGGAGTTTCATCGCTATATATGCACATTACATTTGTGTAATCTATTTCTGCTTTTTTAAGTTCATAACGTAATTTTTTAGCTAATGGATCAACAGTAGATTTATTGATTGTACTAATCTTAATTTTAGAAGGATCCATCTTATTTGCCATACCCATGCTACTAATTAACGGAATGTCTTGTTCAGAAGCGGACTTAATTAAAGATACTTTTGCTTTTATATCATCAATACAATCCACAACAATATCTACGTCACTAGTAGGCAAGCAATTTAGAACATCTTCTTTATGAGTAACGACATTGATATCACTGTTGATTGAAAGTATTCTTTCTTTAGCCGCTTCAACTTTTGCTTTTCCAATATCTTTTTCTACGTAAAGAATTTGTCGATTAAGATTTGAGATTTCAACTTCATCTCTATCAACGATAATGAAGTTTTTAAATCCCATACGGACTAAAACTTCTAGAGTGGTACCTCCAACTCCACCAAGTCCTGCAATATAAATTTTCTTTTCTTGAAGCTTAAGAAAACTATCCATTCCAATTAATCCAATTGTACGTTTAAATTTATCTTCCAACATATTCCTTCGCCCAATCAAAAAGTGCCTCTTTTGCAGAAAATAGTTCAGTTTTGAATTGATTTTTGAAGAATGTCACTTGTCTTTTAGCGTAGTTCCTTGTTCTCTTTTTAATTAATTCAATAGCTTCTAGTAATGATGTTTTGTTATCTAAATAATCTAAGATTTCTTTATATCCTATTGCTTGTTTAGAAGTAAGTGAAAGATTGTATTTTTCTTTTAACATCTTTACTTCTTCAACTAGCCCAGAAGCAATCATAGAGTCCACTCTAGCGTTAATTGCCTCATATAATTTATCTCTATCTGGATTTAAGAATAAAAACTTAGCGTCATATAAAGGTAAGTGTTCTTGAGAATTAATAACGTCACTTTTCTTAACTCCATTTCTAGAGATTAAATCTAGGGCTCTAATGATTCTCTTTCTATTGTTAACGTGGATATTTTGAGCGGCTTCTTTATCCAAAGATATCAGCTTCTCATATAATTCTTCGTTAGTGTACCCATCATAGTTTTCTTGTGATTCAGATTCTTCTTCATCTAAGAACTGATAATCATATATTGCAGCCTTGATATATAAGCCAGTTCCGCCGCATACTACAATATCTTTATAAGATTTACTTAATTCATCCACGACCCTTCTAAAATCTATTTGATAGTCTCTAACAGAATAAGTTTCTTCAGGAGTCTTAATGTCTAATAAGTAATGTCTTTTATAATATGGACTATCTACGGACAACTTGTTCGTACCAATGTTCATATCTTTATATATTTGAAATGCATCAGCGTTTACTATAGGCGCCTCTAAAAGATCTGCTACCTTAAGAGCAACATCAGTTTTTCCACTTCCAGTAGGTCCACAGATAACGTAAATCATTTTTCCAAAATCGCTTTTATTTCAAGCAATAGTGCTTTTAAGTCCTCACTAGCCTTAATGTAATTCACTACAAGTGGGTATGAATTATATTCCTTTAAGACTTCGTTATATTGAGGAGAATCTTTTTCATATTTAGCTAAAAGAATCTTATAACTCTTAATCTCTTCATTAGAGTCATAAAGTTTCTTTAATCTCATGAACTCTTTATATTCCTCAGTGTGTTCAATCGATGTTTTTAGTTCATAAGCAAGCTTTTCAATATCACTCATTTACTAATTCTCCAATTAAAGAATATGTATGGGATTCATTAATCTTTACATTAACAATCTTTCCTATGTAAGTTTCATTAGCCTTAAAGTGAACTAACTTATTGTTTTCTGTATATCCAGAATACATTGTTAAATCAGTTTTACTAGGTCCATCCACTAAAACAGGGAGAACTTTACCAACTTGTGCCTTGGCGTCTTTTTCAATAGATACTTCTAAGTGTTTAACAAGTTCTTTGAATCTTCTAGATTTAGTAGCGTAATCAACCTTATCTTCCATCTTAGCGGCAGGAGTGCCTCTTCTAGGAGAATAGATGAAGGTAAACGCTGCTTCATATTGAACGGTATCCACTAATGAAAGAGTGTCATTAAATTGTTCTTCAGTTTCATTAGGGAAACCAACAATGATATCGGTAGATAAAGATAAGCCCGGGATTCTTTCTCTCATAAGCTTAACTAAATTTAAATAGTCTTCTCTTGTATATCTTCTTCCCATAAGTTTTAAAACTTCTGAGTTACCAGATTGAACAGGAAGATGGATGAACTTCATGATGTTAGGGTATTTAGCTATAACATCAATCATTTTGATAGAGAAATCCCAAGGGTGAGAAGTTGTAAAACGAATACGTGGTACCCCTCTTTTTGCGGCTTCTTCAAGAATGTCCGCAAAATCATGGCCTTCATCTAAATCTTTTCCATATGCATTAACATTTTGTCCTAAGAATGTAATTTCTTGATATCCATCTCTAACAAGTTCATCAACTTCTTTCATGACCTCATCAAATTTTCTACTTCTTTCTTTACCTCTTGTGTAAGGTACGATGCAGTAAGTACAAAACTTATTACAACCATACATTATGTTCACGTATGCTTTAAATTTGTTATTTCTTGTGCAAGGTAAATCTTCGATAACCTCACCTTGTTTTGATTCGATGGAAACCACTCTTTCTTTTTTGGTGATTACTTCATATATCAAATCAATTAACTGATAGATTTCATGAGTACCAAAATACAAGTTAACTTCAGGGAAGGTGTCTAACATTCTTTGAAGGATTTCTGGTTGTTCAATCATACAACCACAAATAGCTAAAACTAAATCTTTATTCTTTCTTCTCAAAGCTTTTAGATTGCCTATTTCTCCATATACTTTATCTTCAGCGTTTTCTCTAACTGCACAAGTATTAATGATAATAACATCTGCTTCATTTGGGAAATCGGTATTCTTCATATCGATAGAGTCTAGTAAACCTTTCATAGTTTCTTCATCTCTAACGTTAGCCTGACAGCCATAAGTATGAATGTAATATTGCTTTCCTTTGAGAAGTTCTAAAGTATTTCTAGTATGTTGGACAGCACCACTCATAAAGAATGTAGCGTCACTAGTTCTCTTTTTAGCTTTAATTAAATCTGGGGAATTCTTAATATTTGTTTTCATCACTTTTCCTCCACGTACTGTATTGGTTTTACAAATTTACAAAACCCTGCAATTTCATCAAAATCCATGAGAATTGCAGAGAAAACACCTCTTCCATTCTTTGGAGTTTCAAATCTAGACATCTCTCCAAAGCAATTCTTTTTAATGACTGAATCTTTATCAAAACCAAGGACTCCATCATAAAATCCACACATTCCTACATCAGAAATAAATGCAGTTCCATTAGGTAATATTCTTGCGTCATTAGTTTGAATGTGAGTGTGGGTTCCTAAAACCGCACTCACTCTCCCATCAAAAGCGTAACCGATAGAATATTTTTCTCCAGTCGCTTCAGCGTGGTAATCAATAATGTGTATTGTTGATTCATCTTCTTCTAATAGTTCACAAATAGAATAATATGGACTATTAACTTCTTCATTCATGAAAGCGCTTCCTAAGATATTTGTAACTCTTACTGTTACTCCATCTACATCAAATAAAGCACTTCCTTCTCCTGGAAAAGGTCTAACTAAGTTTAATGGACGAATTAATCGATCAGTTTGATCTATATATTTTTCAAGTTCATTCTTGGAATTATAGTGATTACCTAGAGTGACTACATCCACTCCTGAATCAATTAATTCTTCATAATGATGTCTAATTAATCCTTTTCCATGAGTAACATTTTCTCCATTGGCAATAACGAAACTAACCCCATATTTTTCAACAAACATGGGGAGAACTTCTTTAACTATACGTCGACCTATCGGACCGACTATATCGCCAATAAAGAGTATCTTCAAGGTTGTTAAGCCTTTCTATTATTTTGCAGTTTCGATTGCGCGGTATTCTCTAATTACGCTGACTTTGATTTGTCCTGGATAGGTCATTTCATTTTCAATGCGTTCTTTGATATCTCTTGCAAGTTTGAATGCACCCACATCATCAATCTTATCTGGGATGACCATGACTCTAAGTTCACGACCAGATTGCATTGCATAGCTTTGGTAAACACCATCATAGGATTTACAAATCTCTTCGAGCTTTTCAATTCTCTTGATGTAGTTTTCTAAGATTTCACTTCTAGCACCAGGTCTAGCAGCACTTAATGTATCAGCGGCTTGGACGATATGGCTGATTACAAATTTAGGTTCAACATCTCCATGGTGAGATTCAATGGAGTTAATAACAACTTCAGGTTCACCATATTTTTTAGCAAGACGTGCACCAATTTCGACGTGGCTACCTTCCATTTCAAAGTCACATGATTTACCAATATCATGTAATAAGCCTGCCCTTTTTGCTAAGGTTTGATCTAAACCAAGTTCAGCGGCCATGATACCCGAAAGATAAGCGACTTCAACAGAGTGATCTAAAGCATTTTGACCATATGAGGTACGGTATTTTAATCTACCTACATAGTCAAGGAGCTCTCTATTAATTCTTGGGAGACCAAGTTTAAATGCAACATCTTGTCCTGTTTTATGAATTGTTTCATTAACTTCTTGTCTACATTTTTCAACGATTTCTTCAATTCTTCCAGGTTGAATACGTCCGTCTTTAATCAACAATTCTAAAGACATACGAGCAATTTCTCTTCTAATAGGATCGAAGCAAGAAATACTAATAACTTCAGGAGTATCATCAATAATTAAATCTACTCCAAGAAGAGTTTCAATAGTACGAATGTTACGGCCTTCTCTACCGATAATTCTTCCTTTCATTTCATCATTAGGAAGAGCAACAACAGAGACAGTCTTTTCTGTAGTAACATCTTGAGCGTATTTAGATAAAGCTAAGCCAAGGAGTTCTTGAGCTTCAGCGTGAGCTTTTTCTTTTGCTTCTTCTTCTTTGTTTTTCATGTAAATAGCAATTTCTTTACTCATCTTAGATTCCACTCTTTGGAAGAGTTCATCTTTAGCTTGTTGAGTAGTCATGTTAGCTACCTTTTCAAGTTCAACAATAATGGAGTCAATCTTAGTTTGTAACACTTCTTCTTTTTTATCGCACTCTTTTAAACGTCTATTTAAAGTTTCATTCTTTTCATCAAGTGCATCTTCTTTTTGAGAAAGTTGAGCGTCCCTACGGTCAATATTTTGTTCTCTTTGTAATAATTGATTTTGTTGAGTGGCAATTTCAGCTTTTCTTTCTCTGATTTCTTTGTCAGCATCATTTTTCATTTCTTGAACGGTTTGCTTACCATCAAGTTGAGCGTTCTTTTGGATGTGTTCTGCTTTAATTTCTGCATCTCTAATAATCTTTTTAGCACTTGTTTCCGCTCTTCTTTTCTTAAAGAATGGGATAAAGATAACAATTGCTACACCAATAGCGATGCCAGCAAGCGCAATAAGGGCAAGCCAAAGAAAATCTAAACCTGCTAACCCTTGTGCATCAACAGCAAAAATGGTCATAATAAATCCTTTCTTCGTGTTAAAACGAATTTCAATATAAAGTAACTATACTACTCTAAAATAATGTCGAAACAAGACATATTTTATATACACAGGACTAAGCCTGATAATTCAGTTCTCAATGGAGAATCTATAGTTAATGCTTTCGCACGAGTTTATTATAATAAAAAGACTTTTATATCACAATAAGAAAAGCCGATTTATATCGGCCTTTCCTGTTTTTTAAGCTTGAATTTTATCTTTGATTTGTTGAGTTAGAGTCTCTAATAACTCCGGTCTAGTAGCGATATATTTCTTTGCCGCATCTCTTCCTTGAGCAATCTTTTCGCTATTATATTCATACCATGCCCCACTTCTTTTTATAAATCCGAACTCGCAAGCAAGGTCTAGAACTTCTCCTTCTCTTGAGACACCTTTACCATAAATGATGTCTATTTCGCATTGTTTAAATGGAGGGGCTACTTTATTTTTAACAATTTTTATTTTGCAGGTATTTCCATAAATGTCATTACCTTGTTTCAGAGCTTCACTTCTGCGAATATCGATACGAATTGAAGCATAAAATTTTAAGGCCCTACCACCAGTTGTGGTTTCAGGATTACCATATAGGACACCAACTTTTTCTCTTAGTTGGTTGATAAAGATGACAGCACATTCGTTCTTATTAAGCACGCCCGCGAGCTTACGCATCGCTTTGCTCATTAAACGTGCTTGTAAACCAACTGAATTATCGGTCATTTCTCCATCAAGTTCTGCTTGTGGAACTAAAGCCGCAACAGAATCGACAATAATTAAATCAATGCCTCTACTTTCTGCTAGAGCTTGGCATATTTCTAATGCTTGCTCTCCACTATCTGGTTGAGAAAGATATAGATTATCAATATCTACACCTAAGTTAGCTGCATATACAGGATCGATTGCGTGTTCAGCGTCAATAAAGGCAGCTTTGCCCCCCATTTTTTGACATTCAGCAATAGCGTGTAAAGCGAGTGTGGTTTTACCACTACTTTCAGGACCGAATATTTCAATAATTCTTCCTTTTGGATAGCCTCTAACTCCAAGAGCTTCATCTAAAAGAAGTGAACCACTTGGAATAACATCAACATCAACAGGTTCTCTTTCACCAAGGCGCATGATAGAGCCCTTACCGAACATATGTTCAATTTCTTTGATGGTTTCTTCAAGCTTGTTTTTTGCGTTTTCTTTTTCTTTCATAATTTAAAGTACCTCATTATATAGGACGCCCATTTTTCGAAAAATTCTAAAATTATTTAAATTGTTCTAACATTCTCGCTAAATGATCGTATCCTAAAGACAAAGCTTGATTGATGACTTCTTCTCGACTTCCCCATAAAAGGTACTCAAAAACCTGTGTGTAATTATATGCGCTTACACCTATATAAATTAATCCAACAGGCTTATTTTCCATTGGACTAGGACCTGCGTTACCAGTAAAAGAAATACAGTAGTCACTTCCTAAAACAAACCTACCATGCATAGCCATATCGCCTGCAATTTCTTGGCTGACAACACCAAATTGGTCCACTCTTTCTTGTTTAATATTTAATAATCTTACCTTTTCCCATGTCGCATACGTGACACATCCACCAACAAAGAATTTACTTGCTCCAGGAATAGCGGTCATGCTACTTGCAAACCTACCGCCAGTAAAAGACTCTACCGAACTTAGAGATCTATTAGCTTTAATAAATAGAGCATGCAATTCTTCTGCGGTCATATTATTTAGATTCTTTTAATACTTTTCTATTTTGATAAACGTAAATAACTCCACTAATAACTGAAGTTAGAGTAGCTAAATAAACAAAGATATCTGAAATTCTTACTGGCCAATTGTAATCGAAATAATTAAATGGCCATCCGTTTAATAAAACGAAACAAATAGCTACCATTTCTAAAACTGTTTTAAGTTTTCCAAAAATGTTAGCAGCAATGACTACACCTTTTTCAGCTGCAATAAATCTTAATGCATCAACAACAATATCTCTAGCAACTAAGATGATAGCGCACCAAACTGAGAAATGAGCTACTCCTTCGGCTCCAGGGATGTAGCTAGCAAATACTGCTGGAGCGGCTAAGAAGATAACCATAGAGTTTATTAATAACTTATCTGCAACTGGATCTAGGAATTTTCCTAATGCAGTAACTTGGTTATTTTTTCTTGCTAGATGACCATCCAAATGATCAGTGTAACTTGCTATCAAGAAGAAGATAAACAAGATAAAGAAAACTAAATTAATCCCGCTATTTCCGAGCAAAATCGTTGTAAAACTTGGATTAACTAGTTTAATAACATAAAGAATAAATAGTCCTAAAACCATTAAAACGATAGCGACTATTCTTGACATTGTAATCTTTGTTGGAAGGTTCATTTTCTTTCTCCTTTTAGTGAGTATTCGATCCTATAAGCCATGTTGTGTCTAGGATAATTATTTATCTAAGCATAAGCCTGCTAGTATTGGTTCAGTTCCCTCTACTAACCTCCCCTACCAAATTTGGGTTTCTCGCTTGTGGGGTTTACCGCGTTCCACTTTATTGTTTCCAATAAACTTCGTCACTGTGGCACTTTCAGGAGTACTACCATGGTTGCCTTTAGGTCTTCCTCCGCCGTTACGGACTCCTCCGTACCTAGCATTATTTTTTCTGCTAGCGCAATCACTACAGACATCGCAGTCTGTGCGAGCATGGACTTTCCTCTAACTTTCGTCAGCAATTATCCGGATCGAATGAATTACTTAATTTCGTCAGGCTTGAAGCCTTTACTATAAAGAAACTTCTCATATTTATTAATCTTCTTGATTAAATCAATATTGTCAGTTGTTACATTATCGCTTTCCTTGATATTAGAGAATCTTTCTTTGTATTTACCAAGTTCAATCTCTAATTCTTGTTTCTCTTTTTTGAGTTTTTCGATTTGGTTATTTAGATTATCTATTTCTTTTATATCGATTAAGGCATTAGCTTCAATCAAACGATAATCTTTAATGACCCTATCTAAGAATTCATCAACCGTAAAAGGATCGTATCCTCTAGGTACTCCAGGGAATACTTTTTCTAATATCTGAGTTGATGTCATTCCAAGTTTAATAGCCATAATGCTTTATTATAATATAATAAGAGTATTCCTTATTCAAGATTCCAAAGATAACATCTTAATATAAAGGCAACATTGTGCTAATGTATTTTAGAATGAAAAAAGCACTCCAATGTCTTAAAGGTAGCCGCTACATATGTTTCCTAGATTTTGAAGGAACACAGTTTTCTCATGAAATGATTGCTATAGGAGCGGTTTTAGCTTCTTTAGACAAAAAAGGAAACATCAAACGTTTAAAAGATCCTTTCAAGATTTATGTGAGAGCTAAAAACAAAATTGGAAGCTACGTGACCAACTTAACTGGTATTACAGAGGAACTTCTAGCTAAAGAAGGTGTATCTTTCTATAAAGCTATGAATGAATTAAGAAACTACTGTGGTAGCGCATTCAAGAAGTCCACATTCATTACTTTTGGTAATCATGATATGCGTATTTTAAACCAATCATGTAGCTACAATCTTGATCTTCCAAAGAACGAAGTAAGTCAAATTCAGCACCACTATTTTGACTTTATCTTGTTAATTGGAGAATTCATTCGTGATATACATGGTAACCCTCTTTCTTTACTTAACTACTGTAAGTTATTTGGGATTCCTGAGGAAGGTGAAGCACATTCTCCTGACGCCGATGCATTAAATTTAGCCCATTTATATCAGGCATTCATCTCTAATACTGATTTAGTCTTAGAAGAATACCTAAAGCTACTTGCTAATCAAAGGCACTTACCTCCTCCAATAAGTGAAGCAGTTCTTGCTTTGGCATCCGGAAAAGACTTTACAGCATCTCAATTTAAAGAAAGTGCAAAAAAGTATATCGAATAATGAATTATCCAAACGGAAAAACATTCTCAAAAATAACTAAGCAAACTAATAAAAATCATAAAACAATAACTAACGCGGGAAATAGAGGCATGAATCTAGAAAATGACCTCAATCTTTCTAATGATTTTTATAATGAAAACAATTACTGCTTAATCACCAAAAGACCTACTCCTATCAATATAGTTAAAGTTGATTACTCAAAAGAAGCACGAATCATAGATGCTTATTTTGAAAAGCAGTCCACTACAGACTATAACGGAATTTATAAAGGGAAGTATTTAGATTTTGAAGCAAAGAACACAAAGAATAAAACAAGCTTTCCTTTAGCTAATATAACCGAACATCAAATTAAGCATTTAGAAAGAGTCCTCTTCCATAAGGGAATAGCGTTTTTCATTATCCAGTTTGAAACTCTAAATGAAGTCTATTTATTAGATGCTAGTTTTGTAATTGATTACTACTATCAAGGAGAAAGAAAAAGTATTCCTTATAGCGTTTTTAAAGAAGAGGGAATATTAATAAAAAGAGGCTTGTTTCCCTCTTTGAATTATCTTGATGCGGTTGAGGAAAAATATTTCAAAAACTAGCGTTTTTCTTTGTTTTCCTTGCAAATATCAATTATTTTACAATTTTTACAGTTAGGATGTTGAGCTTTACAGAAGTATCTACCAAAGTGAATAAATTGATGATGGAGATGTCCCCAATTTTCTTTTGGGAAGATCTTTTTAAGTTTGCGTTCAATAATTAATACATCATCATTTTTATTTGCTAGTCCTAATCTAATGGAGACTCTAGTAACGTGTGTATCAACAGGAAATTCATCTTCATTCCAAAGCTCTAATCTAGTTACGGAAGCGGTCTTATTTCCCACTCCTGGAAGAGTAACTAAAACTTCTTTTTCATGAGGAACTTTTCTATCATATTGTTCAACTAAAATACGAGCTAGTTCTTTTATGTTCTTTGCCTTATTTTTATATAGACCAATTGATTTAATGGTGTCTTCTATTTCTTTTAAATCTCCATTAGCTAAATCTTCTAAAGTAGGAAATTTAGCAAATAAAACAGGTGTTACTAAATTAACTGACTTATCAGTTGCTTGAGCGGATAATATAACCGCAATTAAAAGTTCATAATCTTTATTGTATTGAAGTTCTCCTTTTGCATTAGGGAGAATCTCGTTTAAGTAATCTTGTATAATAACGGCTTTATTCGTCATCATCTAACCAAGGGGTTTGGGCTATTTTAATAGTTTCTTCCAAATTCTTATCCCATTTACTACTAATTGTAGTTATTCCATCATTTTGAACATCTTCTCTGATTTGATAGGTTAAGAGGATTTTATCTACTTCGCGTAGGCTGCGTTTTCCTTTACTTAAAGCATCTTTTAAAGCATTGATGATTTGTTCGTCAGTAAAACCATAGCTTACCCATTCCCTTATTCTATTTATTTCAACAGGAGATAAACTTCTATTTAATAAGGATTGGAATTTAGAAAAAATATTTTCAATAGATTTATTTAGTGCTTCTTCTCTTCTTTGATTTTCTTCAATATTCATGTAAAGCTGGAATTCACTAAATAATCTTTTTCTTAATGGTTCTAAGGATGTGGCGGTCTTTTTACCATTAAATACATATTCGATTAATTTCTTTTGTAATAATCCGGCAAGACAGTTATCGATTTCCTTTACATCTAAAGTCATCTTTAATGCTAATAAATCAGTAGTAATGAAAGGATTACCTTGATTAATTAAGTGATCAATCATAAATAAAACCGCTAATTCATTTTCTGATAATCTTAGCTTTTTATAGTTCTCTAATAATAGATATTTAAAATCAATTGCACTTGTTACCATAGTTCCACTATTCTAGCACATCAATATATTGATGGATAGAGTATTTATAAAATAATTTGTTCACTTTATTTTTATCTATATCATGAAGTTTTCTTACTTCTTGTTTAATCTTATCTTTATTGATTTTTTCAAGTAGAAAAGAATTTTTAATTAAAGCTTCTTCACTTTTCTTTTCAATTGAAAAATCGAGTAACAAAGAAAAGCGTAAAGCTCTTAATATTCTTAAAGGATCTTCTTTAATTCTTTTGGAAGGTTTACCAATAAAACGAATGACTTTGTTTTCTAAATCTTCTTTGCCACTACAATAATCGTATAACTTAAATGATTCATCTAAGTACATAGCGTTGATAGTAAAGTCTCTTCTTTTATAATCTTTCTTTAAAGAAGTTACGAATTTGATTTTTGAAGGATGACGAGAGTCTTTATATGCCTTCTCTTTTCTTAACGTTGTAATATCAAATTTATTACCCTGATACTTACATTTAATATACCCATACATCGAAAACGTAGTATCTACATTATCTAAAAATGATTCCATTTCTTTAGGAGTTGCGTTAGTCACTAAATCCATATCGGTTAATCCTTTTCCCAACAAGAAATCTCTAACAGTACCTCCTGTTAGATATAGTGAAAAATTGTGACACTTAAATTCCTTACATAAAGAAAGGAAGGAATCAATTTTAGGATCTTGCATTATTTAAGTTGATCTTTAACTGAATCGCTTAATTTAATTGAAACTGAGCGACGTGGATTTAAATTCATTTTTTCGCCAGTAGAAGGGTGGACTCCGTATCTTGGCTTTTTCTCTTTAACTTTAAATGTAGCAAAATTTGAAATATTTACTACATCTCCATTAACTAAAGCTTCGACAATGATTTTGAATGTTGCATCAATTGCGTCTTTAGCGTCTCTTTTCGACAAATAGACTTCGTCTGCTACTCTTTCGACGATATCGTTCTTGTTGATTCTTGCCATAATTAGTCCCTTTCTGACCTAATTGGTCTACTCATTAAATGAGGAATTTCCTCTGATGGTTTATGTCCTTGATAGACGATTGAATATAAACTTGAGATGATTGGAAGTTCAATTCCTTCTCTTTGAGCCATCTCATAAACAACTTTAATAGTTCTAATACCTTCAACAGTTTTAGTGTTAGTTTTGAAGAAGTTTTCAACACCATCTTCTTTACCAATTTGCATACCTGCTGTGAAGTTTCTTGAATGGAAAGAATAACAAGTAACAATTAAGTCACCTAAACCAGTTAAGCCTAAATATGTACCTGCTTTACCACCAAAATGCTTCCCAAATCTTACTATTTCAGCTAAACCCCTAGTACATAAAGCAGCTCTAGCGTTATCACCAAACTTTAATCCTTCAAGGATTCCAGAAGCAATAGCAATAGCGTTTTTCATTGCTACACCAATCTCGCTACCTACTTCATCTGTATTTGCGTAGACTCTAAAATATTCATTTGAGAAAAGCCCAGCAATTTCCATTGAGGTATCTAAATCAACACTAACTGCACAAACACAAGTCAAGTCTCTAACAATAACTTCTTCTGCATGGCTAGGTCCAATTAAAGAGACAATTGGATGACGTTTTTCTTCTGGAACTAGTTCTCTAATTAAATCAGATAAACGCATATCTTTCTCTGTATCAAAACCTTTTGCGGTGTTGATAAAGATAACTTTCTTTTCAAGCAAAGGAACAATTTGTCCTAAGACTGCTCTATATACTGCAGTAGGGATGGATAATATAATAATGTCTCTATCTTTAAGAGCTAGTTTTAAGTCACATGTAGCCTTTATTTTGTCATCAAGAATCATTTCATCCCCAAAGAAGAATGAGTTCTTATGATTCTCATTAATATCATTTACTTGTTTAGGATCATTGCCGTAAATAATAACGTCATTTCCGTTATCATTTAAAACCTGCGCTAAAGCGGTACCCCAAGTACCACTACCAATAACTACGATTCTTTTCATTCTTTTTGCTTCCTTTCTCTTAAAAGAATTTTGATAGGTGTTCCTTCAAAATTAAATGTATCTCTTAGTCTATTTTCTAAATATCTTTGATATGAAAAATGCATGAAGTCAGGGTTATTAACAAATAATACAAATGTTGGCGGAGCAGTAGTTACTTGAGAAGCATAAAATACCTTAAGTCTACCTCCATTAAAGTCTGGCGTAGGGTTAAGCACTAAAGCATCTTGAATAACATCATTAAGAACACTAGTTTTAACTCTAGTGTAATAAGCTTCATGTACCAACTTTAATGCATCAAATAAAGTATCTAATCTAGACTTCTTTAAAGCACTAACAAACACAACAGGAGCGTAATCTAAGAACTTATATTCTTGCCTAATAATCTTAGTGTAATCACTCATTGTGTTAGTTTCTTTATTAACGATATCCCATTTATTAACAACAATTATAATGGCTTTATGTAAGTCACAGGCGTAGCTAATAACATGCTTATCTTGTTCAGTAATTCCTTCTTTTCCATCTATAACAAGAAGAACAATTTCACTGCGTTCTATCGCTTTTAATGCGCGAATTGCAGAGTATTTGTCTATAGATTCATAGATTTTTCCTTTTTTCTTAAGACCTGCTGTATCAATGACAATATAGTTTTGTCCGTCTTTAGTAAAAGGGGTATCAATACTATCTCTAGTGGTTCCTGAGATGTTACTAACAATGACTCTTTCTTGGCTTAAGATTGCGTTAGTTAAGCTTGATTTACCAACGTTAGGTCTTCCAATTAAAGAGAAAGTAATCTCGTTTTCATTTAATACATCTTCATTGTCAGGAATGGTTTCCACAATACGGTTTAGTAAATCACCAATACCAACACCATGAGCCCCACTTAAAGCGATAGGTTCACCTAAACCTAAGGAATAAAAATCATATATAGATGATGAATGTATTCCTTCGTCAATTTTGTTAACTGCTAAGATTATTGGTTTATCGACTTTATGTAAGATTTTACTTACTGCTATATCGTCTCTTGTAATACCCACTTGCCCATCACAAATAAAAACAATAACATCAGCTTCATCTATTGCGATGTTAGCTTGGATTCTTATTTGTTCTTGGAACGGTTTATTCTCAATTTCAATACCACCAGTATCGATTAAAGAGAATGTTTTACCTAACCATTTACATTTAGCGTATAACCTATCTCTAGTAATACCAGCTTCATCATCTACAATTGCTCTTTTTTCACCAATAAGACGGTTAAAAATCGTTGATTTACCAACGTTAGGAGATCCAACAATTGCAACTACACTATTAGGCATCTTTACCAACCTTTGAATCTATGATTTCGATTACTTTATTAACCACTTCTTCAATAGTCATATCACTTGTATCTAAGTGAATAGCGTCTTCAGCAGGTTTTAAAGGAGCAAATTCTCTATGAGAATCTGCATAATCTCTTCTATTAACGTCTTCTAATATTTCTTCATAAGTACATGGGATATTCTTTTCCATGTTTTCTTTATATCTACGTTTGGCCCTACATTCAGCACTAGCGATTTGATAAATCTTAACTTCAGCGTTAGGTAAAACATAGGTACCAATATCTCTACCATCCATAATGACGCTGTTAGAAGCAGCTAATCTTCTTTGTTCATCAACCAAGAATAGTCTAATAGGTTTCATTTGGCAGACTGGGGTAACGTTTTTATTAATAATAGGCATACGAATTTCTCTTGTAATATCTGTGCCATTACATAAAACTGTTCCACCAGGTTTAAGTTCAATTTTCACATTAGGGATTTCCGCTACACAGGCTTTTTCATCTGTACAGTCTAATCCTTTATTAACACAGTACCATGTATAAGCACGATACATAGCTCCTGTATCAATATATGTATAGCCTTTAATGTTAGCTACCATTTTAGCAATTGTTGACTTGCCCGCAGCAGCAGGTCCATCAATAGCAACACTCACATGTTTACTCATACACGTACTCCTTTTTATTTAAATGCATAGATTCCAAAGAATATTAAAGCAACCACTACCGCAGCTAATAAAATAGTTAAAACTACAATCATGGTAATCTTAAGGTTTCTTTGCTTAATGTAATATTGACGTTTTAAGTCATCACTATTAACATTATCCATAACTTGATTTAAAGGCAAAGTTGCACTTTGTCTCTTATTATCAGTTTCTTTTCTTGTAGCTGCACCTTGTTTAATTAGTTCTTGGCGGTATTTTTGATGTTTCTCTATCCTTGTTTCCATACTTTTATTCTAATAAAATTAGATAAAAATTTAAATGATTATCACAAGAAATAATGAAAAAATACGCTCAAGTTATCGAGGAATTTTGTGTTTCTTTACTACATGGTCTCTTTTTTTATTTCAAATAAGAAATCAGCATAGAAAAAAGAAGATTATACTAACTTCAAACCTAAAGAATTCTTATAGAAAATTTATTAAATAAATATTTATTTTAGTTCTTATATTACCTATAATTTAAATTATAAAAGCCAAGGAGGAATGGTTAATGGCTAAGAAAAAAGTAAAAGTTGACTCCTCAGTCTGTGTCGGTTGTGGCGGATGCGCTGGTTCATACCCAGATGACTTCGTAATTAACGATAACGGTCTTGCAGAACCAGTCAACGGCGAAGCTGAAGAAGGAGCCGCTAGCGTTTGCCCATTTGGTGCAATTTCCGAAGAGGAATAAAAATATAATGAAAAACAGGCCGAGTGCCTGTTTTTTCTTTGCTCTTTTCCTTAACGTCTTTCTTTAAAATTTATTCGATCAATTAATTTATGAAGTCTCTTGTATAGAATAAAGACAATAAAGACTACCATTACATCTTTTAATAAATTGAATGGCATACCAATATACCAAACGAAAGTCCAACCTAAATCAGGAATCTTGCATATCTTAAGTAATCCTTCAATATTAAGACCTGGCATAACTAATACATAGAAATCTAACATGATGAATGCAGTAATAATTGACGCTGCAAATGCTTGAATTACTGTTGCTATACCTAAAGAAATAGCAGCTCCTTTAATATTACGATGGAACTTATAAATAACAGCAGCAGGAATAACGAAACATAATGAATAAATAAAGTCTGCTAACTCTCCTACACCCATCGTGGATGTCATAGGTAATTTAATCAAAGTCTTCACTGCTAAAATCAAAAATGAAGAGAAAGGTCCATAAGCAAATCCAGCAATAAAAGCAGGTATCTCATCTAAGTGTATTTTTAAGAAAGATGGGAATATTGGTAAAGGAAAATTTAATATTGGAACTACGTACAAAATTACAGAAATCGATGCAAATATTGCAGTTTTTGTAATAAATTGCACGGTTATGTGGAATCTTACTTTGAAAAACTTCGCTATACTTACAATAAGCATAGTGAGTACCAGAATAAGAGCGAGAATGGTAAGTGAGATTACTAAGTTTGTCATAAAAAAAGCCCCTACTCCGGGCACAAAAACACTTCTTTCATCCAGACTTTACTGTCGCCACTAGAATTTCACTAGTTCATGCCTTTCGGCTCGTGGGGTATACCACCGGTCGCTTTATTAGCTGCCCTGAAGCATACTTATTATATATTCTTATAAGAAAAGGATATAGATATTTTATTAATTATTTTCAGCATCCATTACTTCTTTGGCTAAACCTAAGTAAGCAGTAGAAGCTTTTCCGCTTGGTCTCCACATTGTAACCGGAATACCTCTAATATTTGATTCAGGGATAGAATTGGTTCTTGGGATGCGTGATGAATAGGTTTTTTCTTTAAAAATACTTCTAATTTCACTAGCAATTTCATTATCAAGTTCACTAGTTGGGTCATACATAGTAAGAACTACTCCCTCTACCAAAAGATCAGGATTGTATTTACTTTTAACTGTAGCGATATTGGCTAATATTTGAGTAACAGCGTTCAATGCAAAATATTGACATTGAATAGGAATGATAATTGAGTTAGACGCAATTAAACTATTGATAGTTAGCACACCTAAGCTAGGTGGGCAATCAATCAAAATATAATCATATAAAGTAGTAAGCTTAGCTAATGCTTTCTTTAACATAAAGAATTTCTTCTCAGGTGTAGTTTCGAAAGAAGAGATAATTAATTTAGAAGGTATGATATCTAAATCCTTAACAATAGTAGGCTGAATACATTCTTTGATTTTGCATTCATTAGTTAATACTTCCATGATACTTTTGTCCACCAAAGAAGTATCAATACCATATCCTCTAGAAGTGTTGCCTTGAGGATCCATATCTATCAAAAGAACTTTACGTGAAAAGTGAGCTAACCCAGCAGCTAGATTAATTGCGGTATTAGTTTTTCCAACACCACCTTTAGAGTTAACAATAGATATTATCTTCATAGAGGTAATCTTTTTATTTCCTTATATTCACGAGGATATTTCTTGTGAGTAGGCTTATCTTTCTTAATTAATATATTATTACGTTCTTCTCCACTTGGAAGGATAACTTTATCAATTCTTTCAATATGGCAGTTAAGTTTTTTAAATGCACCACTTGCTTCTTTAATCTCAGTTTCTGCTTCTTTACCTTTCATCGCAATAAAATATCCATTGACCTTAACTAGAGGTATAGCAATTTCTAACAAAATATTTAAAGCAGAAACCGCTCTTGCAATGGCAATATCATATGTTTCTCTATGAGTGGAAGCATATTCTTCTGCTCTAGCATGAATAGTATTAAATCTCTTATTTGGGAAAGAAGAAATAACATTAAGTTTTTTACTAGTTGAGTCTAATAAATCAACACGTGCATTAGTCAATGTATCTATTACAGTTCCTGGATAGCCACTACCGGTACCAATATCTAATACATGCTTACCACTAAAATCTAGCAGCTTCAAAGGAAGTACACTATCATAGATCATTTTTTCAATATAACTTTCTTCATCCTCAATAGCGGTAAGATTAATTTCTTTATTCATCTTGAGGACATAGTCCATATATTCTTTTAACAAAACAAAAGACTCATCACTCAAAGCGATTCCTAATTCATTGATTTGTTTTTTAAGCTCTTCTAAAGTCATGAGTGTTTTCTTCTTACATTTAAAATTAATATGGAGACATCACTAGGATTAACTCCACTAACTCTACTTGCTTGACCAATTGTTAGAGGTCTAATCTTGTCAAGTTTCTGTCTAGCTTCAAGTCTTAAGCCTTCCATATTTAGATAATCAAAATCATTAGGAATTTTCATCTCTTCAAGTTTTCTTTGATTCTCAGCGTCTCTAATTTGTTTAGCAATATATCCTTCATATTTACAGATGATTTCAATCTCTTCAATAGTGTCTTCAGTTAATGAAAAACCTTCTAAATCTGGAATAAAATCCTTAATTCTTTGATATTTTACTAAAGGACGCTTTAAAACTTCACTTGCTAAAATGCCGCCTTTCATCTCATTAAAACCTAAAGATAATAGATATTCTTCTACCTCTTTTCTTTTACCTAAGTACGTAGAATTCAAAATAGCTAAAACGTTTTTAATGTTATTCTTTTTCTCTATGAATCTTTGATATCTTTCTTCACTAATAAGACCAATACGATGACCAATTTCAGTTAATCTCATGTCAGCATTATCATGGCGCATTAATAATCTAAATTCTGCTCTAGAAGAAAGTAATCTATATGGTTCTTCAGTCCCTTTAGTGACTAAGTCATCTATCATAACACCAATATAAGATTCATCTCTTTTTAGAATAAGTGGTTCTTCACCTCTAATCTTTAATACTGCATTGATTCCAGCAAGTAAACCAAGACCAGCAGCTTCTTCATATCCACTAGTACCACATATTTGTCCAGCAATATAAAGCCCAGGCCACTTTTTAATCTCAAGAGTCATTCCATA
>Ga0256407_10002210_pt1 | contig 37918 bp, 32 predicted proteins | sample RumenRJG_04DNA_FD_193489 | JGI IMG/M metagenome (GOLD analysis project Ga0256407, IMG submission 193489) | Bovine rumen microbial communities from Lethbridge, Alberta, Canada - RJG_04 | ecosystem: Host-associated > Mammals > Digestive system > Stomach > Rumen | place: Canada: Alberta... | reverse complement strand
TTTATGTTCTAAAAGGCTTTCAGCCTTCATAATGTATTGCTTGTCTGAAAGCCTTTGTAAGCCTTTGGGGCTTCCAGTCTTTCATCCAACCAATCCATTCCCCTCTGCGAGGGTTGGAACATAAATGGAAAAACATAAAAAAGCCAATCACAACCTTACGCTGATGGTTATATGCTTTTTCCTGTTTTTCACCTTAATGTCTTGCCGTAGGCCTGATATGTGGATTTGTTTTTTCGGGAAGCCCAAGGGCTTACCAGAAAAAAGAAATACGCATAGCAGCTAGAGGCGAGGAACGAGACTCTAAGACATTAAGGGGTTTTTATTGTTTTTGTATTATTCATAGGCTTACCAAGATTCAATTTCTTGATGGAAGGTAAGTTACAAAGGATTATCGGACAGTAATAGATTTTTTTCAAAGCAAGGGTATTACACCAAATTTATTACATCCATCATGCCCTGATTTTCTCCTTCAAATCATCGCTCTTTCCTACGTTCCTTCTGCCTTCACAGTAGGTCCGTTTCAGGTCCGTTGTAAGTCCGTAGATACTCCATCGATGGAAACGAACCCAGAGCGAAGGCATAGCGAAGGGAGAACGAAGGGAGAACGAAGGTGAAGTAACTGCAAAGGTTACGAGGGATTACTTTATATTTTGGGCATATATTTTATTTTTTTCCTCTGTCATTGCCTTGTACATCTTGAATAGTTCGGCAACGCAGTCGCTTTCTGTGAAATCTTTAATTGGGAAACCGTATGCTTGCATAACGGCTTTGTCATTCTCACGATGCGCTTTGAGTAGCTCTGGCGGCATAAGAACAGGGTCGTACAAATCAGCCAAAGAACTGTCGGGATATAGCGCACGAGCATCAAGAATTGCCTGTGCCGTCTGCTCAATCTTTGATTGTTGCTCTGGAGTTGGAGTAGGCCAAGGGAAGTTGTTATAGACGATATCTTTTGAATAACGATAATCGCTCTTTAATCGCCCACAAACAGCACGCATCCAAGCCATGTGAACATTGCTTTCGAGTATGCCGAAATGATAGAGCGTGGCATCTGGGATAAGAAATACCAAATCACTACATAATACATCCGGAGACATAAATCCCATAGGCACATAGCGTCTCTTTTCTGATGAAACTTTTGGCACAAGGATATAATTACTTTCAGGCATATTCTCTACTTGAAAACGTGTAGGAGTATCTGCAAGTTTTGCAGTATTAGCTCTTGAACTTGCAAGCCTGAAATTCTTTACTGCCTCAATCCTCTCCATACAGCGAGGCATAGAACGCAGAACGGAAGGAGAACATTTCCCTAACCAAAGACAATAACGAGGCTTACGATTAATAAACTCTTGCGAACCATACCAAGGCATGAAATACTCTTTTGATTTGGGCTCTTTTGCTATAAAATCAAGCATTTCATCTTCAGTAAAAAGATAATTGCCACCATCAATCGGCTGATTGCCAATTCCTATCTCTGACACATCGCATATAGGCTTTGTACGACTTTCTATCCAAGCATTTTCCGAGTCTATCAGATAGCCGTTTATGTTCTTTGCTTTGATTATCTTCGCATTATCAAAGATTATGTTCTTTGTTTTACCGCCTTTGCAGAAACTTACAATAATGCAATGCACATGCGCCTTTTGGTTACTTTCGCTATCCCAACGGAATGTGCGGTATGCAAAATTGATACGAGTGCCATCATCAAAGAGAGGTTTCCATAAATTAGCAACGCTTTCTCCCTGACAAATAGAATTGGTACTAACAAGCGCACAACAGATATTTGTACCTGTTATGTAATCTGAGGCTTTCTTATACCAACAAGCCACATAGTCAAGGTTTCCTGCGTTCTTCCATTTTGCACCAAAAACATCCAGTATGTCTTTCTTTTGCTCCGCATCCATCATTCTCGCACCCACAAACGGTGGATTTCCAATGATATAACTGAGTTTGTCCTTTGGCACGACATCTTCCCAGTTGACACGCAGAGCATTGCCCTCCGTGATGTTATTGTATGATTTCAGAGGGAGATAGTCGTTGTTAAACTGGATGATGCGCTCTGTCTCGTTCATCATCTGAGCCTCGGCTATCCACAAAGCGGTCTTGGCTACGGTAGCAGCGAAATCGTTGATTTCTATGCCGTAGAACTGGTGGATATGAACCTTTATAGGGCTGATCTCCTCAAAGCCCATCATTGTCTGACCGCCCAACAACTGACTTATAACCTTGTTCTCTAATCGGCGGAGCGAGATATATGTCTCGGTGAGGAAATTTCCAGAGCCACAGGCAGGGTCAAGGAATGTGAGTTCTGACAAATGCGTCTGGAATTCCTCTAACTTCTGCTTGCGTTGCTTGCCTTTCGGAAGGGCGGTAATGACAGAGAACTGCTCGTTGAGGTCGTCCATGAAGAGAGGGTCAATCACCTTGTGGATGTTCTCTATCGAGGTATAGTGCATTCCTCCGGCACGGCGTGTTTCAGGGTTTAGGGTTGACTCAAACACCGCTCCGAAGATTGTTGGTGAGATGTCGCTCCAGTCAAAATCGAGCGATGCGTGATGTATAAGCAGATCGGCAGCCTGTTCGGTTATAGGCGGAATATCCTCGCCGGGCTGCTGATGAAAGAGAGAGCCGTTGACGTATGGGAATGCCTTTAGCTTGTCTTCAAGGAATCGGCTTCGTGCTTCCTGTGGCGTGTCGAGCACACGGAAGAGGTCTATCAAAGCCATTCGCATATTCTCGGGTCGGAAACTTTGCAGATACTCTACAAACTGGTCTTTGGCAAATACTCCTGCATCCTCGGCATAGAGACAGAACACGAGACGGACACAGAGCACGTTGAGAGCATGGAGGTCGGTTTGGGTTGTCTCTCCCTGATATTGCTGTAGGAACACATCGTATAGTCTGCCCACAATATCGCCAGCCTGTATGCTGACTTCCATTTCGTGCTTCAGAAGTGCACTCTTGTCAACCACGAGAAATTTGAGCATGTGAGCCTCTTTCGGCAAGTTTTCAAGCAGAATCTCGAAAGGCTCGCCCTGTGGCTGCTCCATATCGTAGATAAGAAACGACTTGAAGTTACAGGTCACAATCCATCGTGGACGCTTGGAATAAGGCAATTCAGAGGCATAGCGCTTGGCTTGCTGAAAAGGAGTGAGAAGTGTGCCGTCAGACTGCTTGATAGGCGCTTTGAGGTCTTTGTCTATGCTTTTCTGCTCTATCATCACATGAGTAGTTTTGATATAGGCATCAATGAATGATGTATGGTCGAGTTTCACCTGATCCTCGAAGCTGATAATCTCCGAAGGAGTCTCAACGTCAAGAACATCTGTCAGAAGTTCAATCCAGAACATCTGACTCTCGCCTTTCTCATATCCCTTGCCTGTCCAGCGCTCTACGAACGCCTTTATCTTCTCCTGTGATGTTTTGTTGCTCATAGCAGATTACTTGTTTAGATTATGTGGATTTGGTTTCTATTTGCAAAGGTAGTGATATTTCTCTACATCTCAAAATAATCTCCCGTGTTTTTGCATTACAATTGAAAAATATCATTTGCTTAGGCTCATCAGGCTGAAGCAAGTCGTAGAAGTTCATCGAACTAACGTTAAATAAAAATTGCCGCTCATAGGTTTCCAAATGGATTTCCTATGAGCGGCATTACTATATCTTATCCTCCGTTTTTGAGGGTTTTGTTTACTTCAAATTCTCCGCAGCTTTCTTATCGGCTTCTGCCGCTTTCTTGTTGGCTTGCTCATTAGCTTGTCTGGCACTACTCTTGCGATGATAACCTTGTATTTCTCCATGATGCATGAGAATGAGTGTGTCGTTTGTCATCTTCACATAATCGAGAGTATCGAAGGTTGGCTTTGGAGGTTGAGCATCTTTGTGGTCTTCCGTTTTTGGTTGTCTCTTTTGAGAAACAAGGATAAGCTTGCCGTTCCATGAGAACCATTGAACATAGTGTTTTACCTCCGGGTATTCCACAGGACTGTCCTCGTCAGCTCCTGCACTACGTCTAACCCTTCCTACAGGCTCTGCGTTATGGCTTCGCTTTAGTGAGAATCCATATTCGCGAGGCACCATGTAGAGTGCTTTCTCGGAATCAGGCATCTGTTCCATGATACTATTCTCCATCTTCTTTTGCATACGTTTGCTAAAATGCTTGAAGTCCTTGAAGGTCGGCATGACAGTATATGTCCATGTGCCTTTGAGCTGGTCAAGGTTTACAACTGTGGTTGCAACGGTTGTGTCCTCCTTGTCGAGCACGAGACCTACCCAGTCGCCTATTTCCGGATGACCGATAATTCTATGGCTCTTATGGGCATCTATACAAGAATATTTGACAGGATCACCACCGCTGAATGGATATACGACGATGTTAGAATCGGATGTACCTTCACAAGCAAGACCATAGATCATGGAATCACCGACAATCTGTTTTGATACATCGACAGGTGTCTCGACGTTTACGGTTGGCTCTTCTTTCTTTCCGCAGGAAATCATAGTCAGAAATGCTGCGAAAGTGGCAAAAAACAAGTATTTAATCTTCATGAAATAGTTGTTGTATTTGTTTTCAATGTGCAAACTTACACATTTTTTTTCAAATTATCGATAGTAAGCCCTGATTTTTTGTTAATAAATATGTGATAAGGACGTTTTTTTGAAAGAAAATTATTAACTTTGCACTCTCTAAATATAAAAATGGGGCGAATAAACAGACAGTTTGTCGTTGCAAAAAACATTTTTTTTGTATGTGTTAGCAACAAAAATTGTATATTTGTGTTATATTATTATAGTGTAAAGTAAAAAGATTCACCATAAATGAAAAGATATATCTTAGTACTGTTTCTGGCAGTAATCAGTTTTTCTACAATGTCGGCTCAATCATCCATGACGGATGATCAGGTAATGCAGTTCGTGCTCAAAGAACATGCTGCAGGTACTTCGCAGGCTCAGATTGTCACAAAACTTATGCAGAAGGGCGTGGATATCAATCAGATACGCCGTATCAAGGCAAAGTATGAGCGTCAGAGCAAGAATGGCGGTCTTGGACTTGTAAAGGATGAGACGGTCGGCAAGACAGAGGATGGATTGCGTACGAATAATGGCGATACCAAGGAGTCTCTTGCTCAGAGGAGCATGATGAAAAAGAATAAGCAGAAGAACAAGAAGAAAAATAAGAACAAGAACGGTCAGCAGATAAAAGATGCGAATGATAATAGTTCGCAGAGAGTCGGTGCCGTGAAGACTACCAGAAAAAGCGGTATTAATGGTACTTACGATGAAGAGGACGATGAACTCTATGACGAGATGAACAATGGAGTAGTGGATCTGCTCGGAGAAGAGTTCCTTCCAGAAGAACTTATAATGGAGGATATGGATCCTACGCTCTATCGTGGTCGTAAGGTGTTCGGTCGTGATATCTTCAATAAGGAAGACCTCACATTTGAACCTGTCATGAATATAGCAACTCCTCAGAGTTATGTAGTTGGTCCTGGTGATGAGGTTAAGGTGGATATCTACGGAGCTTCTCAGAAATCGACAACCTATACAGTAACTCCTGATGGTGATATCGTTGTTGATGGATATGGTCCTATAAATATCAGCGGATTGACTGTAAAACAGGCAAATGCGCGTATTCGTTCAACACTTGGTTCACGTTATAGCAGCAGCTCTATCAAGATGACTCTTGGTCAGACACGCACGATAACCGTGAATGTGATGGGTGAGGTACAAACCCCTGGAACCTATACACTTTCTGCCTTTGCAAGCGTGTTCCATGCACTCTACATGGCAGGTGGCGTTAGTAGTATCGGTACTCTCCGAAATATTAAGGTGTTCCGTAATGGCAAGGAGATAAGCGTTGTGGATGTATATGACTATATCCTCAATGGCAAGCTCTCGGGTAATGTCCGCTTACAGGATAATGATGTGATTGTTGTAGGTCCATACGAGTGCATTGTGGATATTGCGGGTAAGGTGAAGCGTCCGATGTACTATGAAATGAAGAAGACAGAGAGCGTTCAGACTCTCTTGAAATATGCCGGATATTTTGCAGGTGATGCCTATACCAAGTCTGTTCGTGTCATTCGTAAGAATGGTAGCAGATATGGTGTGTTCAACGTTCAGGAGTTTGATATGAATTCTTTCCATCTTGCTGATGGTGACTCAGTTACGGTTGATTCCATCATTCCTCGTTATGAGAATATGGTAGAGATAAAAGGTGCCGTGTTCCGTCCTGGTATGTATCAGTTGGGTGGTAATATCACAACTGTTCGTTCGCTTATTGAGAGTGCAGATGGTCTGACAGAGGATGCTTTCACTAATCGTGGCGTGATACATAGAATGAAGGAGGACAGAACGCTGAAAGTGATAAGTGTTGATGTTCAGGGCATTATTGATGGAAGAGTTGCCGATATTCCTTTGAAAAATGAAGATGTGCTCTTTATACCATCAAAGTCAGAGCGTCAGGAAAACCGTACCATCACTATTCATGGAGAAGTCCTTTATCCAGGTGTGTATAAATATGCTGATAATGAGACTCTTGAGGACTTCGTTGTTCAGGCAGGAGGCTTGAAGGAGTCGGCTTCTACAGTAAAGGTTGATGTTTCTCGAAGAGTGTCAAACCGTAAGGCTCTTACCCGTGATTCTGTTATTGCCAAGACATATAGCTTTGCTTTGAAGGATGGTTTTGTCGTTGATGGTCAGCCAGGTTTCACTTTGGAGCCATACGATGAAGTGTATGTAAGAAAGAGCCCAAGCTATACTATTCAGCAGAATGTAAGTATCGAGGGTGAGGTGAACTTCCCAGGAACATACGCACTTACAAAGTCGGAGTCACGTTTGTCAGATATTGTGAGGGCATCGGGCGGTACCAATAAACTCGCATATGTCAAGGGTGCTCGTCTTGAGCGTCGCATTACTCCTGAAGAACGTACCCGTATGGAACAGGTGCTGAAGATGGCTCAATTTCAGTCAAAGACAGAGGAGGATACTATAGATGTCAGCAAATTGGATCTTGGTGATACCTATTACGTAGGTATTCAGCTTGATAAGGCTCTTGAAGCCCCAGGTTCCGATTATGACCTTACACTTCGTGAAGGTGATAAAATTATAGTTCCAGAATACACCAATACGGTAAAGGTGAGCGGTAACGTTCTTTATCCTAATACCGTGGCTTATAAGAAAGGTAAAGGTGCCCGTTATTATGTGAATCAGGCTGGTGGCTGGGGAATCCGCGCGAAGAAGGGTAGTACATACATTGTTCATATGAATGGTACTGTCAATCAGATGGGTAAAGGTGAAAAACCGACCCCAGGCTCGGAGGTTATTGTACCAACAAAGCCTAAGTCCGAGGTTAACAAACTCCAGATGTGGCTTGCTATTGGTTCTTCAACCGCGGCAATCGCTACAATGCTTGTTTCTATTGTGAACCTGAGTAAATAATATAAAATTAAATGAAGAAACCTGTTTTCGCTCTATTATGCTTGTGCTGTACATCAGCATTTGCTCAGGGCAATTCTGGAGATTCTCTTTCCATAGCATTGGAAATGCAAGGATCTTTCAGCAATTCAAAAACTCCCCTTTGGCTTAATGCTAATAAATATGGCTTGAGTAATCTGACGGCTTCAAATGGCTATGTGCGTGGCATTGCTACATATAATAAGGATTTTCTGGATGGAGACCTTGATCTGCAGGTCGGGGCTGACGTTGCACTTCCTGTAGGATATAAGATTCAAGGATTCAATTCGCATTATACGCAGAAATTTATCATCCAGCAGGCATTTGTTGAGATGAATTGGAAATATGGAGTTCTCACAATAGGTTCAAAGCAGCAGCCTATGGAATTGAAGAACAACGAGTTGTCGAGCGGTTCACAGACTTTTGGTATCAATTCGACTCCTATTCCGCAGGTGCGACTTGGACTTAATCGTTATTGGGCAATTCCATATACAAAGGATTGGCTTAGTATTAAGACTCATGTCGCATTCGGTATTATGACCGATGCTCCTTGGGAGACAAGTGCTGCGAAGGGTAGTCCATATAAATATAATCGCTATACCCGCTATCATCAAAAGGCTGGATATCTTCGTATAGGAAATGAGGAGAAATTTCCGCTTACTCTGACTCTTGGACTTGAAAATGGAGCGCAGTTCGGAGGTAGCGTTTATAATTGGAGCGGAACTGATGAGAATGGCAGGAAAGGCGGAAGGGTAAAGTTTGAGAGCAAGGTATCCGACTATTGGAATGCTTTCGTAGGAGGCGGATCAGACGTTGGAGAGGATATATACTCAAATGCAGAGGGAAATAACCTTGGTAGCTGGGTTGCACGTTTGAACTGGAATGACGAGAATATAGAAGTTGGTGCTTATTGCGATCATTTCTTCGAGGACCATTCAAGTATGTTTCTACTTGACTATGACGGCTACGGTAGTGGTGATGAATGGAATGTGAAGAAAGACAACCATTATTTCCGTTATGATATGAAGGATGCCCTTGTGGGAATAGACGTGAAGTTTAAGAAGTTCCCTTATGTCAATCAGGCAGTAGTGGAATATATGAATACTCGCTATCAGTGTGGTCCAATATATCATGATCATACTCGGTCGGTACAGACTCACATAAGTGGTCGTGACAACTATTATAATCATTTATCCCTTCCAGGATGGCAGCATTGGGGACAAGTCATTGGAAATCCGTTATTCACATCTCCTATTTATAATGAGGATGGATATATCGGCGTTAGGAATAATCGTTTCAATGCTTGGCACTTCGCCTTGGCTGGTGACCCAGTGAAAGGCTTGCACTATCGTATGAAGCTATCATGGGAAAAAGGCTATGGCACTTACGATGACCCATACCTATATCCCAAGGAGAATACGAGCATTTTTGTAGAGACTTCTTATCGATTTCCTAAGACAAGGCTCACTTGTACACTTGCCTTCGGTTCCGATTCCGGAGAGCTACTTGGTGATAATACAGGTGTGCAGATGACTGTTAAATATAATATCAAATGAAGAAGATAATTTCTATAATAATATTTGTCGGGCTTCTTGTTACAGCTTGCGATACAACGTCGTCGGAGAATGGCGAGTTGGACGGCATGTGGTATCTCACTCAGGTAGATAGCCTTTCAAATGGCCATTCTGCTGATTATAGGAACAAGCGTATATTCTGGTCGTTCCAAGGAACTCTTGCTCAGTTTAACTATGCTGATGGAATGAATTGTTATTATATGAGTCACTTTGACCGTGCTGCATCAACCCTCAAGATGAAGGATTTCTTTCTTTATGATAGGGTAGATGAGGATCATTTTATTGATTCTGAGACTCTTGATGAGATACGCCCTTATGGTATTAACAGTCTTGAGGAGGATTATACAATCAAGAGACTTGATGATGATGCAATGATATTGCAGGATAGTGAGTTGTGTCTTCATTTTGTGAAATATTAATAGTTAGAATTTCATTTTCTTTTTTATTTTCATATGAATGTAAATGATAAGAAATCAGCGATTGACATTAAGGAAATAGCGAAAACCATGCTTGCTCGCAAGAAGACGTACTTCAAGGTATGGGCAGTGGTGTTCGTACTTTCATGTATATGGATATTTCCACAGCCGAGATACTATAACTGTGAGGTCGCAATAGCTCCAGAAACAGCAGAAGCTTCTGTTGGGGGAGGGTTGGCTTCTCTTGCATCAAGCTTTGGTGTCAATATCGGTAATATGTCATCATCAGATGCAATATTCCCTGAGTTATATCCAGATCTGTTCGAGTCGAATGAATTTCTTGTTGATTTGCTTGACATTAAGGTGACGACTAAAAAGAACGACTTGACCACTGACTATTATGATTATCTGATGAATCATCAGAAGGAGAATGTTCTGCTGATGCCGTTTATCTGGACAGGTGAGAAGGTGAGAAAAATGTTCAGTACCCCAGAGAAACCTATAAAAGGTAAGAATGGTAAAAGGTTTGATCCGTTTCGTCTAAATAAGGATGTACATGAAATCATTGAACAGGTAGCTACTAATATAGATTGTAACTATAGTAAAACAACTGGAGTAGTTACTATTTCCGTGACAGATCAAGATCCTGTAGTTTGTGCATTGCTTGCAGATAGTGTCAAGGAGCACTTGCAGAATTTTATTACAGAGTACAGAACAAAGAAGGCTCGTATTGATTATGAGCATTATAAGCAGTTGGCAGCTGATGCAAAGTGTCAATATGAAAAGGCACGTCAGGCATATGGACGTTATTCTGATGCAGAGATGGATGTTGTTCTTGAAAGTTACAAGTCAAAGCAGGAGGATATGGAAAATGAGATGCAATTGAGGTACAATGTCTATACGGCATTGAATACTCGTCTTGAGGCTGCACTTGCCAAAGTTCAGGAAAAGACTCCTGCATTTACTACATTGAAGTGTGCTTCTGTTCCTATAAAGCCTGCAGGACCAAAGAGAATTGTTTTTGTAGTGTCAATGCTTATTCTGTCAACTATTGTTACATTCTGTAACATGTTCCGTCGGGAACTGATGGAATGGTTCTGATTGGTAGTATAGAAAAGACTTAATGACAATAGTATATCTCATATTTCTGCTGTTAGCTGCATATTTCTCGCTGAAGTATGACGCAATAGAAGAAGAGAATCCTAAGAAGAACCACCGTTTCTGGCTCTTGTGTGTGATTCTCATCTTCATATCAGGTATGAGCTATGGTCTTGGGGGAGACAAATTTGAATACATGGAGGAGTTTGAGAACTATCCCCATGACTTGGCGCAACTTCCTCAGCAGATAGGTATGGGATTCCTTCTCAGAAGTCAGATGCCCGGATGGGTTATAATGAATATGCTATGCAAGAAGGTCTTCGACTCATTTTATGCGGTTCAGTTTGTCGAGGCTATATGTATAAATGTAAGTGTATGCTATTTCGTAAGGAATTATACTAAACGTTATTTCTTGTTCCTTATTATTTACTTTGTCTCATTCACGTATTTCATGTTCAATACCGACATTATGCGTGAGGCAATGTCTATGTCTTTCGTACTATTTGGATATACGGCTTATGTGAATGGGCATAAGGCAAGATTCTATATCCTTGTTTTGGCAGGACTGCTTTTCCATTTTACTGCAGGTATTGCTCTGCTGTTTCCTTTGGCAAAGGTTAAGTACAGCCACTATACATTCTATGTGGCTTTTGCCATTGCATTTGTCCTCTGGGCGGGTAGTGATATTCTTATTACGCATGTACTGTCAAGACTTGGTGGAACGGGAAACTTAATAAAGAAAGTGTTCTTGTATTCTATTCAAGCAAGTACGATCTTCGGATTTCTACGCAGTTCAATTACATATATCGTATTCCCGTTTATTACGATGTACTATGCCATCAAATGGGAAGAAGATCCTGAACTTGCCCAGAAGAAGAAAAAGTTTTATTCATTCCAGATTCCATTGGCTGTAATAGCATCTTCCTTTGTCGGTTTGATACGAGTACAGAATTATGCCCATATAATGTATTTGGTAATGCTGACGGATTTTGTTTATCTTCTTTTCAAGAAGGAAAGAGAGCATCAAGGAATGCGTCTGATGAATGCAATTGGTATCTTTGTTTTCTTCATATGGCAGTATTCTGCTTATTGGCCTAAGACTGGAATGTATTATTTTCAACTGTGGTTTCCATATACCACAGGACTTAACGAATTTAGGGATGTGGAGTTCAGGGCGATGGGACATAGTGAAGCGCTGAATCCTGAGCAAGATGATAAGAATCAGAGAGATGTGGATCTCTAAATGAAATGTGACGAATGCAGAGGAACATTATACATAGTTTTGTTAGCGACAATTCAAGATCGGGACGCCTGAAAAAGAATGTTGCAGCTTCCTTTTTCATAAAAGGATGGGCGGGAGTGGTGCAACTTCTGCTTGTGCCTGTTACGCTTCTATGTCTGGGGACGTACAACAATGGACTTTGGATGATAGTAGTGTCGTTATTGCTATGGATTGACAATATGGATCTTGGCATGGGAAATGGTTTGCGCAACAAAGTTGCTGAGTACATTGCCAAGAACGACATAGAGAAAACACGTTGTTGTATTTCTACTGCTTTCTTTGCTATATTCTTCCTTATGTTGGCTATTGCAGTGATTATGTCTGTGATAATATATTTCGTAGATATAAATGCGCTTCTGAATATAGATACTCGTCATTGTCTGGAATTTAAGGATATTCTTATTCTCTCGTTCTTTGTGACTTGTGTTACTTTTATCTTTAAACTGACAGGAAACGTATATCTTGCTATGCAGTTGCCGGCTGTGAACAATGCCATTGTAGTGACTGGACAGTCTGCAGTGTTATTGGGAATGTATGTGCTGTGGTTCTTCGGCATATCAAGTCTTTGGGCTGTAGCAATAGTCTATACTGTGATACCGTTGCTTGTCAACATAATAGCATTCTGTTTGACATTCTGGTTTAGGTATCCTCATTTGAAACCGTCATTGCAGGGATTCAAGAAACAAGAAGTAAAGGAGATTCTTACACTAGGCAGTAAGTTTTTTTTGTTACAGGTGTCAAGTATAGTTATATTCATGACAACCAATTTGATAATCTCTTCGCTTTTTACCCCGGAACATGTGACTCCATATCAAGTGGCATATCGTTTGTTTACTTTCTTGTTGTCGATGTTCATGGTGGTACTTACACCATATTGGTCTTCAACCACAGATGCGTATAACCGACATGACTATGATTGGATAGTCCTGTCGCAAAAACGTATGCTCAGATTGCTGTATCTGATTGCATTATGTTTTGTCGTCGTAGTGCTTCTTAGTGACTATATATATAAAGTATGGATAGTTGATCAAGTCCAGGTGCCTATGTCCTTGTCGATTTGTATGGCTATATATATATACGAATTGATATTCAGTCAGACTTATTCCTATTTCCTAAACGGGATAGGTGCGCTGAAAATGCAACTGTGGTTTACGTTGTTTGCTGCAATCATGGTTGTGCCATTGTCTGTATTTTTAGGACATAAATTCGGACTTGATGGCATCTGTATAGCATTGATTGTAGTCAATCTTCCTGGTGCTATAGCCAATAAGTATAAGTTTGACAAGGTATTTAGAGAATTGAAAAGTAAATAAAATATGTGTGTGATCTAATGACAACATAATAAATATTTGAATTATTTGTTTATGAATGCTATATTAATGACAACATATAATGGTCAAACCTATCTAAGGGAGCAATTGGATTCTTTGTTCTCCCAAACGTGTCAGGACTGGGAGCTATATGTTTCGGACGATGGTTCAACTGACCAAACAGTTGCTATCCTTGAAGAGTATGCTCATTCTCATCCCAATATGCACGTAGAGGTCAATACAAAGAATCTGGGACCTGCTCGCAACTTCATGAGAATGGTGGAGAAGGTTGATGCAGACGCATATATGTTTTGTGATCAGGATGATGTTTGGTTGAAGGATAAGGTTGCTCAATCGCTCCTTGCCTTAAACAAAGAAGACCAGTCGCTTCCAGTTGTTGTATGTTCTGACGCCATAGTCGTGGATGAGAAATTGGACGTCGTGTCTCAGTCGTTCTTTAAGAGTTCGGGGTTCATTGTAGATAAGTCGAAGACTGCAAAAGAGTTTGCGGTTCATTCTTATGTACAAGGTGCTTCTATGTGCTTTAATAGAAAGGCAAAGGAGGTGTCTTTTCCCGTTGGCAAGAATATGGTTATGCACGATTACTGGATCTCTATTCGTACACTGTATGGAGATGGCAAAATCGTACTGCTAAAAGAGCAGAATCTTTTATATAGACAGCATGGTACGAATACCCTTGGAGCAGAAGAGAAACTTCCAGGACTCCAGTTCTATTGGTATAAGATAACACATTTTAGAAAAATCTACAATGTATATAAAGTGATTTTTCTTCAGGCAAAGGATGCCATTGGAATGAACTTGCTCGAATATATATATTATAAATTCAAATATGTCTTTGGATAGATGAAAACCATATCGGTATATGTTCAGGGTGGAATGCGATCTGCAGTCTTTCGCTACCGCTACTACCAGTATTTTGAACAGATGTCCAGTGACAGAGTTGTCTGGCATAAATGGATGTCTGATAAACTGTATGATAAATATATGCCATTGGCTAAACAAGGTCTGCTTGTTAAGTTGTGGATGTTTGTCTATATGCTCTGCAGATTATTCGGTTTTCTCATTCAGGATACAATACATAGCCCCAATAACATCGTTATATCTCGTGCCTTCTCAAAGAAGAGAATCCCACTGATATACAAATGGATGCTACGGCGTTTACATAGTCGTGGAAGCCGTATTATATGGGACTTTGATGATGATATAATCGAGAACAATGAGACTTCTCCATCGGATTTTAATTTCATGGCACATTTGGCCGATGTAATAGTGGTGGCAACACCTTACTTGAAGGATATCATTCCTACCGACTGCCAACATAAAATGGTTGTTATCACTACTACGGATGGCAGTATGGTTCAGCATTATTGTCCAAAGATAACGAGTAGGCGATTAGCTTCTTTTACTAAGGTTGTTCGCTTGTTGTGGGTAGGTACTTTCTCAAATCTGGAACATCTTAAACCAATTTGTAATCAGTTGGAGAAGGTTGCCTCCTATGTACATAGCATAGGGAAAGAACTTGACTTGCGTGTTGTGTGCGATCAGCCATTAGACTATCAGCCCAAGCATTATACACTTCATAATATCCTTTGGTCGGCTGAAGTGGCAGAAAAGGAATTTATGGAGGCACACGTAGGATTAATGCCATTGTTGAATAATAGAATAGCCAGAGGGAAAGGCGGCTTTAAACTGATACAGTACCTTTCTGTTGGTTTACCATCTGTATCTTCGCCAGTTGGAATAAATGCTCATATCTTAGAGAACGAAGACGGTGGTATTTTAGTTGACAAAATGGAAGATTCATGTTGGAGTGATGCAATAGCACGCTTGATAAAAGATGAAGCGACATGGCTGTCGTATTCAGAAAAAGCATATAATAACTATTTGGCGAACTATAATTACGAAGCCAATTTTGAAAAATGGGGGAAAATATTAAAATAAGATGAAGATATTTCTTGTTATAACTAAATCTGATTTGGGAGGTGCCCAGTCTGTTGTTGTAAACATAGCCAATCTACTTGTTGCAAAGCATGATGTTACGGTCATTGCTGGTGAGGGCGGACAGATGTGGAAGCAACTTGATAGCAGAGTGCGTCAGATATACCTGCCATATTTGTTAAGAAAGATAGGTTGGCGCGATATATTCGTATGGGGGAAGTTACTAATGCTCTATATAAAGTATCGCCCTGATGTGGTACATCTTCATTCTTCGAAGATAGGCCTGTTAGGACGTTTTGCTTTTCCCAAAAGAAAAGTCGTATATACAGTTCACGGTTTCGACTCTATTCGTGTGGCATTCCGCACTTTCCTAAAATTAGAGAAGGCTACAAGTGCTCGTGTGTCAAAATATTTTGCCGTAAGCAACTACGATTCACGTAATCTTGCTCTAGAAGGTGTATGCAGCAAACCTATAACAATCTATAATGGTATATCAGATGTTTCTGCAAATAAAGCGCCTGTTGAAGCTGATATTCTGCAGGGAGATACTCGTTTTAAGGTTTTGTGCATAGCGCGTTTGGCTGCACCAAAACGATTTGACTTGTTCTGTGACGTCGCAAAGTCGCTTCCTTCCGTAAGCTTTTATTGGATAGGAAACAGCGAGGAGGTTAAGGATGTGCCTTCCAATGTTCGTATGATGGGCGAGATTGTCAATGCCTCTGCTATGTTTAAATATGCAGACGTTTGTATGCTTCCTTCCGACTTTGAAGGTTTCCCGATGTCTATCATTGAAGCTAAGGCATGTGGTATTCCTGCAATAGCTTCAAATGTAGGCGGTATATCAGAGATGCTCGATGGCGAAAATGGTTTTGTCGTAAAGAATACGGTAGAAGATTTTACTGAAAAGATACGTTATTATCAAAATGACAAAGTGGCTTATGCGGAGGCTTGCAAGAAAGCCAGGGCATCATACGAACAGAACTTTACCAGTATGAAAATGGCCTTGGAGTACGAAAAAATATATACACAAATATCCAAGCCGTAGTGATGCATGAAGATTGGGGGACATCAACATGGTATCTTTTTCTGTTAATATTTAGTGATTATACAAAAAAAAGATTTTTTTACAATAAACACCATGTTGTTACGTTTTTTAACATATCAGGTTGTTGTTCTATTTGATTTCCTCGGTGGGAGAGTTAACTAGGCGTCCGTAGGGGAAACCAATTAATTGAGACCACCCAAAAAGATTGTTGACGAATTGGTTGTTTTTATAAGAAAATAAAATTAGGATGATAAGACAATATATAATAGTAGATATAATACCTTTTTTCATAGGATTCGTTTTCTCTGTAATTATCCTTTCGAGAATGAAACTGTTCTCTTCTAGCGGTAGGTTCTTCCGTACCGTGGATGATGTGGATGAAGGTAACGGATGTTCTTTAGTTGAAATAGGTGGTATTGCAATATTCCCTATATTGCTTACCTGTCTGTGTGCATCCCTCGGACTCCCCAAGTGGCTTGGCTACGATGCTCTCTCTGCCCTTGAGGTAGAAAGGTCTGGGTTACGTATTATGCAGGTTATTTCTGGATGTGCCCTACTATATATCGTTGGTCTGAAGAATGATATTCACGGAACGGCTGTTAAGGTCAAGTTGATGGTGATGTTCTTTACAGCCAGTCTTTTCCCATTGTCTCACCTTTGGATAATGGATTTCCAAGGGTTGTTCGGCATACATGAACTACCTGCATGGATTGGTATGCCACTTACTGTATGTCTCGTAATGTATATTACAGAAGCAATAGTCATTCTTGATGACATTGACGGCATAGGTGCCGGATATGTAGCGATAATAGGCACTATATTCCTTGGTTTCTGTCTTGTTTTCAATTTTACTCTCGGTGCATTGGTATCGTCTGCCTTGCTTGGCGTGGCTGCTCCTTATTCCATACTGAAGCTTTTCTTCAAGAAATGGCAGAAGACTCTTCTTGGCAATGCGGGTTCATATACTCTCGGATATTTCGTTAGCTATCTCACGCTGTCACTTATTCAGCAGAGCGGCGAGTTCATGCCTGAAGGTATGCTCATGATTGTTGTGGGTATCACGTTCATTCCGTTTGTTGACGTAATCCGAATACTCCGCAACCGTGTACGTGAGGGTAGGGCGATGCTTACTCCTGACCGTAACCAGATGCAGCACAGACTGTTCCGTGCAGGTGTCAGAAGCTCGTTTACACCGATATGTATTATCTTTATTGTTATTGTATTTGCATTGGTTAACACGATATGGGTGTTACAGGGATTCGAACTCACTATTCTTGTAGGCCTCGACCTTGGCTTGTGGTCTCTTCTTCAGTTTACCATTAGCTATGCAATCAATAAACGTGAAAAGAAACAGGATTTCCGTCATTGGAATATGGCATACGGACGTGATGCATGGGAAGCTAATGTACCGATTGAGGTAATTAGGCGAAAGCAACAGGTATTCGGAACGTTAGGACTTCCTAAACATGTGATACTTGGAGAGGAAACAGATTTTATCCCAGACGGAATGAACTCTGTGGAACGAAATATCAAGCGACTCTGTGATATGACTTTAGCGGGGATAATGCTTATACTGACATCCCCTTTATTCTTGTTGTCGTATATTCTCATAAAGATGGATGATGGAGGTCCGGCAATATATCGTCAAGAGCGACTGGGTAGGTTCGGTCGTCCGTTCTATATCTATAAATTCCGTTCTATGCGTCTTGATGCCGAGAAATTCGGTCCGGCACTCAGTCATTCCGGTGGAGATGATGACCCTCGTCTTACAAAGGTTGGCAAGTTCTTGCGTGCCCACCATCTTGATGAACTTCCACAGCTCTGGAATGTGTTCTGTGGCGATATGGCATTCATAGGTTATCGTCCTGAACGTAAATTCTTCATAGACCAGATAATGGAGCATGACCCACGCTATTCATTCCTTTATCAGATACGTCCTGGAGTTACGAGCTATGCAACTCTATATAACGGCTATACTGATACTATGGAGAAAATGCTTCGTCGTCTCAATTATGATCTGTATTATCTTGAACACCGTTCTTTCTGGTTTGATATAAAGACTTTATGGCTGACGTTCATCAGTATAGTATTCGGTAAGAAGTTCTGATTTCATTCTATCTTTTCTTAGTGGTAGCCACGCTCCATAGGTCAGCATACGCCATATCCATTCCAAAGGACCGTAGGTAAATATTCTTAGCCACAGATGTGCACAGACTGTCTGAAATAGGAATATTCCTACAGACGTGAGTATCACTTGTGGTAAAGACATCTGCATTCCCCATCCCAAACCGACACCGTAGAACAGTAGGACTGCAATGGCAGACTGTGATATATAGCATGTCAGAGCCATTTTCCCTGGATAGGAGAAAAGAACTTCCATACGACTGCTATAAAGGGCAAAAGTAGCCATATATGCCAAACCAAGAGGATATATGCTGAATGTTTCTACGATTGTATGTATTGGTGAGATTAGATGAAAGCCTGTAATACCATCATAGGCGTGCAGTATAGCGAAGGGAGTGCCTATGGCAAAGCCAATCTTCATCATATTCGTAAGCAGCCTTCTATGTGCTGTTATGTCTGCATAGATACGTTTCTTACCAATCCATAAACCTACAAGAAATAGGCCTAGAACCTTAAAATATCGGTCGCTGGAGATAAACTCAGTCATGCGCTCAAATGCTCCCATAATCAGGAATTTGAGTAAATCGGTATATGACTGTCTGTCATGTAGCCATTCTCCCCAGTCGTCAATACCAAAACGATTCTGCCAATAGTCCATTTGCCTGTAAAACCATGAACATGGATTTAGGTTAAAGATATATACTATTGTTGATGAAACTATTGGGAGGCATAGAAAAAATGCTGCCCAACGCAGTATCGTCTTGTCAGAACAATTCCAGAAGAAGGGTAGGAGCATTCCCATAGTTGCATAGAGCATTAAAATATCACCGCTCCATAACAGCATCAGGTGAGCAAAGCCGAATCCGAGCAGCAATAGCATCCTCCGATAGAATATGCGCATGCCATTTGCTCCGCGTTGTATGGCATTGCCAATGATTATGCTGAAGCCAATACCGAAAAGGACGGAGAATATAGTGTAGAATTTGCCGTCAACAAGAAGATACAACAGGAAATTTGCAATAGTATCGTTCCTGTCTGCTTCTACGTTTACCGTATGTCCTACGTCATAAAAAGCGTAAAGTGTCAGTTCCTTATAGTTTGCCATACATACCCCCAATAGCGCAAAACCGCGTAGGGCGTCTAGCTTTTTAATTCGATTCCTGATAGGTCCTGCCTTGTCTGATAGAGTGGTATTGCCCTTGTTCATCCTTTTATCTTCAAAATAAGTTATGGGTAGAATTACAGAGATATATTGAGTACTCTTATTTCTGCATTTTTGAATGCAGGAACATCATGGTAGTTGCATTTGGAATATGCAGCAATGAGGTTTCTCGCAAACTGTCCATGAGTCACAATAATAAATGTTTCATCAGCATATAGCTTCTGCAATTCTGACAATGCCTTATTAGCGCGCTCATAGATTCCTTCCTCTGTTTCTGCCATACCATCAGGAAATATCCATTTCCCATTAATACGATACTTCTTACTCGCTTCTGCGATTGTCATTCCCGTAAACTTGCCCCAATCGCGTTCTCGAAGAATCTCAATAGGGATTACCGGAATATGTAGCTCGTCGGCAATAATTTGAGCTGAGTCCGTGGCGCGTTTTAGGTCGCTCGTCACAATCCTTGTGAATCTCACGTTCTCTTGGGCTAGTTGTTTGGCAGTAGTGCGAACCTGAGCCTTACCTTTTTCTGTAAGTGTTCCTGGCATGTGACCTTGCAGAATGGCCTGAAGGTTTTCTTCCGTCTCACCGTGTCGTACTATGTATATAATCATTACTCTTTCTTCTTTTATTCCTTACTCTAACATCAGCATCTTCTCTATCAATGGTACATACCACGTCTTAACTTCTTCTGCCGTCGGTGTGTGACCTCCCGGGAAACTATAGGCATTCGTATAGTATTTCAAAAACTGAGGTTTGTAATGAGCCAAAGAGTCCTGTTCTCCGAAAATCCCCCAGATTTTATCCTTCCAGTATGGACTAACGTTTTTGAACTGCTCTTTTTGCAATTCCTCGAATTCACTTATCAGAGCTCCATCAATAACGAAATCCTGTTTGCCATCCATGCGTGGAGACTTGTACTGATGTTCTCCTATACGTGGTTTGAGGAATTCCGTCATTTCCAGATGCGGATTACCAAGCAAGGCCGGTATTCCAACAATAGGGGCTATGATCTGAGCAAGAAACGAGCCGTTGCTGTTGCCTACCAGTAAGTCGGGCTTTTCCTTGTCGCAAAGCTGTTGAACGAATGTCAAGGCCTCTTTGGGATGAATAGGCAGGTCAGGAGTAATTACACGTACTCTTCCTTCAAATGCTTCATGTAATGCAATTGCAGGAATACAACTTCCGCTGGCAAAGAAACCGTGTAGGAACAGTATTGTCTTCATTTGTCTTTATTCTTTATTCCTTTCCGCTAATGATAAACTTCACTTTTGAGGTGTCACGAGGCTTGGCATTCGGACTTTCGTCTGGATAGCCAATAGCTATGATGTAGTTCAGCTTATAGTCTGCAGGAATGTCAAGGCGCTCAAGGAAGAACTTGCATTTGTTGTTAGATGTAAGGAAATGTACCGGACCACCCAGGCAGCAAGTGCCGAGCCCCATTGATTGTGCTGCGAGCATTATGTTCTCGCCTAATAGTCCGGCATCAAGTTCACCTCCGCCTTTGGCTGGTGTGCATACGCAGATGATGTTTGGAGCGTTGCGGAACATATTTTTGAAGTCTTTGTCGCGCTTTACCTGTTCCGCGTTTTCCTGTTTATACACTTCGGTTACATCAGATATGAGCTTCTTGTCTTCTACCACACGAACTATCCAAGGCTGACGGTTAGAGCCGCTTGGCGCGTTTATTCCCGCACGTACAATCAATTCAAGTTTCTCATGCTCAACAGGTTTGTCAAGATACTTCCTGACAGAACGGCGAGCCATGATACTGTTGAGCACAGGATTGAATTCCATCTGCATATCTGTCTCAATCGTGGCAACCTGATCGCGTGATTCATAGCGCTTTATGACCTTACCGTCTCTTCCAATAAGGAATTTCGTAAAGTTCCATTTGATGTCACCACCTCCGCCTTGTGCCTTTAGCCATGTATAGAGCGGGTGCTCTTGTTCTCCGTTCACGTCAATCTTGTCAAATTGTGGGAAGTGTATGTCGTAGTTAAGCATGCAGAACTGATGTATTTCCTGAATCGTACCAGGTGCTTGCTGACCGAATTGATTACATGGGAAATCAAGGATCTCGAATCCCAGTCCTTTATACTTTTGGTAGAGTGCCTCCAATTCTTTATATTGTGGAGTGAATCCGCATCGTGTTGCTGTGTTTACAATAAGCAACACCTTGCCTTTATAGTCAGAAAGCGAAACGCTCTGTCCTTCATCGTTATTTACTTTGATGTCATAAATGCTTTGTGCAGAAAGAGTCTGCATGCATAGCATAGCCAAGACGTAGATAATAGTTCTCTTAATCATTTGTTTTCGCTTTAGTTTTTAATTTATATACCATTATATATAACGTAGTTATATGAAATATATTGTAATTGTCAGACTCTTCCTCTGGAAAACAAAAATGCCCCGACTGTCATCACGACAGTGGAGCATTTTTATGTTTAACCCATAAACCTTCAAAGAAGGAAGCTCTTCGCTTTTTTTGTGTTATCCTAATGGGCTAAGCATTAATCTTTTACCTAAATTAATAACTAAAACCTAAAACTATTATTCTACTAACCTAAACAATCAATATTAAGACATCGTCTAAGGAAGTGTACCAGGATACGACTATCCTTTATTCCTTTCGACGAGTAATCATCTCTGATTTCTGATGCAAAGGTACTGTATTTTTTTTGTGTGCGCAAACAATTCTAAAATATTTGTTTGTTTTCCTTTGTTTACTTGATTTTTGTCAAGCGATGTGTGCGCGCACATAGGCTTTTTAGGAGATTGTTGTGTTATCGTATAGTTCTGAGTCTATTTCTAAAATAGAGGAAAGACGTATTTCCTTGTTATCTACCATGATGAGCTTCTGTTCAAGTTCATCAATCTTGTGAAGTCTCCCTGTGTATGACATATAGCAACCGCCCGATTTTTTTTTATCTGGTATGAAATAAATGACTGTAATAAAAGGTTGTTTTTCGAGGTGTTCTCGGATGATGTTCAACTTCTTGTCCAACAGTTTCTTGACATTTTCATCCAGTTCGATCTGCAAAGTAGTAATCCTTGCTGTTTCCTCTATGGCAGAATCGTGCCCTGTCAATGCTGCGAATGGGGCAAACTGAGCTGCTCTCATATACATAGACATCTGTGGATGTTCCTTTGATATATGATGCGGAAGATTTATTATGTCGTCGTATTTACCCATGAAATTTCAATTTTCAATTAGAACCCCCGTCTGGTTTCTATGCCTTATGCCCTCCAATCTGGTTGTTCCTGTCTCTTGCCGTTGCACCTTCCGAGAAACTTGTACCCTTGAGGATAGCATTCTTGCCAAACTTATGTTTGATCGCGATAAGCGCTTCTTGCATCTTGCGTTCCTTTTCACGCTCAGCATTCAGCTTTCCTGCCTCAATTGCTAACGCTTCATAATCGGTGAAGAGATCAAGCTGTACGGGCTCTTTCCCCTTGTTCCTGGCTTCTGTTTCGCTGATGATATTGTTCGTTGTGATATTCAAACGTCGGATAAGCAGAACGTGATCTACAATCCTGTCGTACAACGAGATAATAGCTTCGATTATCTCTTTACTTGAAGATGAATAACGGTTCAGATTTGCCGTGCCGTGTGCATGCTTTGGAACAGTTCGCCCATAATAATCCATTACGATATTGCCGTGATATCTTGCTGCCGTCTCTGGTCGTTCAAGACTTTCGTGGTCATAGCCAATAGTGAGGATTAGTTGGTTGGTAACGAGACGTTTCTCCACCAAATCAAGACTTATGGCATCTGCCATTTCCATAACTACATTCCTTGCCTTCTCGAATGTGTATGGCTCTTGAAGTACCTGTCCACTGCTCATGGAGTTTGTCTCAGGCCTATAAGCTTTGATATACTCCATTTCTACAGGTTCCCAACCCCATGCGTGGTCAATAAGCAGTTCGGCATTTACTCCAAAGAGACGGTAGAGTAGGGCTTCGTTGTTAACAGAGGTACGCGCAATATCGCCCATAGTCTCTATGCCGTATTTTGCGAGTTTCTCGGCAATGCCTCTACCTACTCGCCAGAAATTTGTAAGCGGACGGTAGTCCCAAAGCTGTTTCCTGTACGACATCTCGTCAATCTCCGCGATACGTACTCCGTCCTTATCTGCAGGGATATGCTTTGCCACAATATCCATAGCTATCTTGCTGAGATAAAGATTGGTGCCGATGCCAGCAGTTGCCGTGATTCCCGTATTCTTAAGCACATCACGAATTATTGTCCTTGCAAGCTCGTGGGCTGTCATCTTATATGTGCTTAGGTATGCCGTGACATCCATAAACACTTCGTCAATAGAATATACGTGAATATCCTCCGGAGCAATATATTTAAGGTATATCTTATATATACGAGTGCTGTATTCTATGTAAAATGCCATTCGTGGGACAGCCCTGATGAAATCCAGTTCCCAGTCGGGATGCTCCTTTAATTCCTTATCATTGGTTGACCTGCTTGTAAAGCGATGGTTGGGGATATTCATCCTTCGTTCATTGTTAACCTCCCTAACGCGCTGGACAGCCTCGAACAACCGTGCACGACCTCCTATGCCATAAGCCTTTAGTGATGGTGATACTGCAAGACAAATCGTCTTCTCTGTCCTGCTCTCATCTGCCACCACAAGGTTTGTTGACAATGGATCAAGTCCTCGTTCCACGCATTCCACGGAGGCATAGAACGATTTCAAGTCAATGGCGATATATGTTCTCTTACTGCTTTGCATTTTGCGTCAAGTCACCCTAATGGAAACTTTTGTTTCGCTTTATTATGATGCAAAAATACAAAGAAAATATGGAATATGCAAATGTATTCCAACTAATTTCAATAACTTTCCTGCACTTGCATTATGTTGCCTGTATATAAAATTATACCTTTGAGGCAAACGTGTCACTTTTGTTGTAAATTATTTAAAATATGATGATACAGAGCATAAAGGCAAGATAACGCAGATTAATGTGGGTGATAAAAGACGTGGTAAAAAGACTTGTGGGAGTCATCTCTTTTTTCGTGTCTTTGTGGAAAGATAAGGCAAAGGGCTCGATGCTCTTTCGTTGGTTGTTCGTTCATCCTTCGCTATTTCTTCGATTCCGGAGCGGAGAATAAGCCTTGGCAAGGCGATGGCACAGTGGCAGACAAACGGTGCTTGTTCGTAGAATAACAACATATTCACGTTGAAATCTAAAAATATGTGAATTTCTGCCTTGCTTTTGTGAAGAATTCATATTTTTTTTGTACTTTTGCAGTCTATGAATTTTGATAATAATTTTAAATATATATTTCTATCAGCCTTAATGTCTATCTTCTCACTTTCTGCGGGTGCGCAGAATGTGGAGTGTGAGGATACCTGTCAGCATATCCATGGAATAGACATCTCTCACTATCAGCATGGGGTGTTCTGGGATGCTGTAGGTAGCACAAAGATGGCATACGTCTATATCAAGGCTACGGAGGGTGGCGACAGAATAGACAGCAGGTATGAAGAGAACATACAGATGGCCCGTCAGCATGGGATAAAGGTCGGGTCCTATCATTTCTATCGTCCTAAGGCTGATCAGGAAGAGCAGTTGCTGAATTTCCTAACGCAATGCCGACCAGAGGAGCAGGATCTCATCCCGATGATTGACGTGGAGACAACAGCCAGACTTGATTCTGCTGAATTCTGCGATTCGCTGTTCAAGTTCCTTGAATTGGTGGAGCATGTATATAAGCAGAAGCCTCTCATCTATACTGGTGCGAATTTCTATGACAAGTATCTTCGGGAGAAGCTTGACAGGTATCTTATCATGATTGCCCAATATACTGAGCAGGAGCCTGTACTTGCCGATGGTCGTGACATTACCTTGTGGCAATACACGGGTAAGGGGCGATTGGCTGGCATCAACGGTTATGTGGATAAATCCCGATTCATGGGAAACCATACTCTGCGTGAGTTGAGGTTCAGGCAGAGGAAACAGCCCCTCACCCGTCCTACGGACACACTCTCCCCAAAGGGCGAGGGGGATGTTAGTAAACACCATCATAAGGAAGGTCCTGAACAATAAATCGTAATATTCCCCCTCGCCCCTCGGGGAGAGGATGCCCATAGGGTAGGTGAGGGGTCGTTAGTTAGTATTATGGCAATTATAAAGTGTCCTGAATGTGGACATCAGGTTAGCGATATGGCTCCTACTTGTCCGGGGTGCGGTGTAGAAATCGCAGGAAAAGTAGTGAAATGTCCTGATTGCGGTGAGATATATTTCCGCAACCAGATGGTTTGTCCGACTTGTCATCGCCCTACGACTTCAACTCCGACACATCGTCCTGTGCCTGTTCGCCATACAGAACCGATTACTCCTGTTGTCAAGCCAAAGCCAGAACCGGAGCCTGATACAGAGAAGAAATCATACACAAAGATAATCGTGGGGCTTGTGATTGCCCTTGTCTTGTGTGGAGGTGTGGCATACTATTATAACGATCTTGGTCGTCAGGAAGAATCGGATTATGTGCTAGCAGCACAGAGCACGGACCCTTTGGTAATAGAGGAATATCTGAATAAATATAAAGATACGAATCCGGAGCATCGTGATTCCCTTCAGGCTCGGCTTGCCACTATTCAGCAGATAGACAAGGAGTGGACAGATGTGCTGATGACCGGTTCTCGTGATCAGATAGAGCAGTATGCCAAGACGCATCCGGATTCTCCGCATAAGGCAGAGGCGATGAATAAGGTCGATTCTATGGACTTTGCCCATGTGATGAAGGACAAGACGATAGATGCATTCATCAATTATGTGAAACTGCATCCTAATGGACGTTTTGTGAATGATGCCAATGCTGCCATTGATGCAATAAAGATGACTCAGCTTCAGCCGGAAGAGACGAAGATGGTTAAGGCTCTGTTCAAGAAGTTCTTCCAGTCGGTTAACTCACGTAACGAGGGCGGTATGCTTTCCACGGTAGCCGACCAGTTGACCAATTTCCTCGGACAGTCAAGTGCAGGCAAGGCTGATGTCGCAACATTCCTGAAGAAGTTATACAAGTCGGATATCACCAATATGAATTGGCATATTATCGACGACTATAAAATAGACAAAAAAGCTGGAACCAAAGGCGCTGCGGATTATATCGTGCAGTTTACTGCAGAGCAGAATATATCACACACAGATGCCACACAGCCTACATATAACAGGTATCAGATATCAGCTACGGTTAGTTCCGACGGCAAGATATCGGGCTTGAATATGAAACGCTTAACTCAGCAGTAAACTCACCTAAACAAAACACGATCGTGCATTTCAAATGGATTTATAATACACCATCGCCGACTTTGATGCGACAGGCGAGCGAATTGAGCGAGAAACTCAATATCGCTCCTGTGCTTTGTCGTCTTCTTATTGAGCGTGGAATAACGACGGAATCAGCGGCAAAGCGTTTTTTCCGTCCTCAACTCAATGACCTCATCAATCCGTTCCTGATGAAGGATATGGATATCGCGGTGGATAGGCTCAATGATGCCATGGGACGTAAGGAACGTATCATGGTATATGGCGACTATGATGTTGACGGATGTACGGCTGTTGCCCTTGTCTATAAGTTCCTTCGTCTGTACTATTCTAATATTGAATACTATATCCCTGATCGCTATGAGGAGGGATATGGTGTAAGCCGTAAGGCTATTGACATGGCGAATGAGAATGGTGTGAAGCTGATTATCATTCTCGATTGCGGTATCAAGGCGCATGAGCAGATAGAGTATGCCAAGACGTTGGGTATTGATTTCATTATCTGTGACCATCATGTGCCTGACGACGTACTTCCTCCTGCTGTGGCAATTCTGAATCCTAAGCGTCCTGACGACTCGTATCCTTTCAAGCATCTGTGCGGTTGTGGCGTAGGCTTCAAGCTGATGCAGGCTTTTGCCAAGAATAACGGCATTCCGTTCTCTCGCCTTATTCCGCTTCTTGATCTCTGTGCCGTTAGTATTGCTGCTGATTTGGTTGAGGTTACAGATGAGAACCGTGTTTTGGCTTATCATGGCTTGAAGCAGCTCAACCAGAATCCTTCCGTTGGACTAAAGTCCATTATTGACATTTGCGGACTCTCTGGCAGGGAAATATCCATGTCGGATATCGTCTTTAAGATTGGTCCTCGTATCAATGCTTCCGGACGTATGGAAAACGGAAAACTTTCGGTCGATCTTCTTGTAGAGAAGGATTATAACAATGCTATTACGGCTGCCAAGCATATTGACGAATATAATGAACAGCGTCGTGACATTGACAAACAGATGACCGACGAGGCAAATGGTATCGTGGAAAAACTTGAGAGCCAGCGCCATCGTTCAAGTATTGTGCTCTATGATGAGAACTGGAAGAAGGGCGTTATCGGTATCGTGGCTTCAAGACTGACTGAAATCTATTTCCGTCCAACGGTAGTCCTTACCCGTGACGGACAGTTCGCTACCGGTAGTGCGCGTTCTGTTGCCGGCTTTGATGTCTATTCTGCCATTAAGAGCTGTCGTGATCTTCTTATTAACTTTGGCGGTCATACATACGCCTGTGGCTTGACAATACGTTGGGAAGACGTGCCTGAGTTCAGCAAACGCTTCTATAAATATGTAGAGGAGCATATTGAGCCAACCCAGACGGAGGCAACCCTTACCGTAGATGCTGTTATCGACTTTAGGGATATCTCCCGTCGTCTTTATCATGACTTGAAACGCTTTGCCCCATTCGGTCCTGGAAATGTGAAGCCTACCTTCTGCACCCGTAATGTGTATGATTTCGGTACTTCTAAGGTCGTTGGCCGTGAACAGGAGCATATAAAGCTTGAACTTGTGGATTCAAATTCCAATACCGTGATGAACGGAATTGCTTTCGGACAGTCGGCTTCTGCGAGATACATCAAGTCCCGTCGCTCATTCGATATTGTATATACCCTTGAGGAGAATATCTATAAGCGTGGCAATGTACAGCTTCAGATAGAGGATATTAAACCTAATGAGGATTAGCCCCTCATCCGTTACTATGTGACACCCTCTCCCCATGGGGCGAGGGGAAAGTTAGAAATATTGATCCAAACTTATCATATAAACGATAAAATGTAACTTTTCCTCGCCCCTTGGGGAGAGGATGCCCAAAGGGCAGGTGAGGGGCCGTTGGTTTGGGCTTTTTATTTATGGACTACCTTTCCATTCTTCGGCAATATTTCGGTTTCTCCGCGTTTAGGGGAATCCAGAAAGAGATTGTGGAGAGCATAGGTTCCGGTCATGATACTCTTGGATTGATGCCAACGGGTGGCGGTAAGAGTATCACGTTTCAGGTTCCTGCTCTTGCAATGGAAGGTGTGTGTCTTGTCATTACTCCGCTTATTGCTCTGATGAAGGATCAGGTTCAGCATCTTCGTGACCGAGGCATCCTTGCATCTGTCATCTATTCGGGCATGAGCCATGCGGAAGTCCTTCAGGTACTTGACAATGCGGTCTATGGCGGTGTGAAGTTCCTGTATGTATCACCTGAACGCCTGTCTTCTCCGCTTTTCATAGCAAAGATTCGGCAGATGCGTATATGCTTCATCACGGTTGATGAGGCACATTGTATCTCACAATGGGGCTATGATTTTCGTCCTTCTTATCTTCATATTGCTGAGATAAGGAATATTCTTGAACCGCAGGAAGATCCTGCCCTCCCTCCCAAATACACGATTCCAGTTCTTGCCCTTACTGCAACCGCAACTCCACAGGTTGTGGATGATATTCAGGAACGACTCGCTTTTTCCGAGAAGAGAGTGGTGCGTATGTCCTTCAGGCGTGAGAATCTTATTTATGTGGTTCGTCATACAGATAATAAGGAGGCAGAACTCATTCATATCCTTAATTCCGTACAGGGCTCTGCAATAGTATATACTCGTTCACGACAGAACACTAAGGATGTAGCAAAGATCCTTTCCTCAAATGGCATTTCCGCTACTTTCTATCATGCCGGACTTGATTTCGCCGTAAAGGATCAGCGACAGCAGGACTGGCAGCATGATGAGGTTCGCGTGATGGTGGCTACAAATGCCTTTGGAATGGGTATTGATAAGCCTGATGTTAGGGTTGTTGTTCACATGGATTGTCCTGATTCCCTTGAGGCTTACTTTCAGGAGGCTGGTCGTGGTGGTCGTGACGGTAATAGGGCGTATGCTGTCTTGCTGTATAGCAGGTCCGACAGGCGTAATCTCCTTACTCATGTGCAGAGTGCCTTTCCTGAGAAAGACTATATAAGAAAGGTGTATGACGATCTTTCATATTTCTTCCAACTCGCACTTTATGATGGGGAAGGGGCTCGCTATGAATTTAACATAGAGCGGTTCTGTCAGGTGTTCAAGCATTTCCCTACACGTCTTTCCGGAGCTTTGTCTATTCTTCAACGTGCGGGATACATAGAATATGATTCTGATCCTGAAAATCATCCTCGATGTCAGTTCCTGCTTCCTCGTGATGGCCTGTATCAGCTTCGTGGGCTTTCTGCTAATGAAGATACGGTTATGACTGCCTTGTTGCGAATATATTGCGGATTGTTCTCCGACCTTGTCTATATCGAGGAGGCTCGTATAGCTGATTACTCGCATCTTTCGGTTGATGTTGTGCGTGTCGTGTTGAAATCGCTTGCCAGTCGTCATATTCTCAAATATATCCCTCGTAGGAATGTGCCTGTTATATATTACCCTCAGCAGAGAATAGAGTCTTCGCGCCTTGTTTTCCCGAGGGCAATCTATGAGGAACTTCAGGAAAGAATGGCTGCCCGTGTTGATTCCGTCCTTGAGTATGCAGAATCGGATGACGAGTGCCGTTCAACCGTTCTTCTCCGTTACTTGGGTGAGAAAACAGAAACTGATTGTGGATATTGTGATGTCTGTGTAGAGAAAAAGAGAAATGGAAGTTCCGTTTCTACATCTCATGAGGATGCTGTACAAGTCATAGTAGATGCAATCAATGACGCTGGCGGTAGCTTGCCTATTGCCCAGATCCATAGTCTTCCTTTGACCAAGCATCAGCTTGACGTCGCTTTAGAGCAATTACGATCAGAAGGCAGACTTGTGATTAAAGGTTCTAAGGTAGTCCTCATCAATGAATAATTCTATCAAGAGAGTGTTTTTTGTGCGCCAGCCATGTTAATTGTTACTTGTTAATTGAATTTTGTCTATGCTTTCCCTTCTTCTTACAATCTTCACATTCGTGGAGCTCAACTGCGAAAATATTTTCGACACCCGTCACGATTCATTGAAAAATGACTATGAATTTTGTGAGGGCGGTACCTATCATTGGGATTCCAAACGCTATTGGCGTAAGTTGAATAATATCAGTAAGGAAATTGTCTCTACCGGAGGTGAGTGGCAGGATTGGCAAGCCCCTGATCTCGTCGCGCTTATAGAAGTAGAGAATGATTCCGTTCTCTTCGACCTTACCCAGCGTTCTCTCCTCCGTACTGTCGGCTATAAGTATATAGTTACAAACTCACCTGACGAGCGAGGCATAGACGTAGCCTTGCTTTATCATCCTTATAGCTTTGCTCCGGATACTTCTTATAGCCTTCGCATCAATCCGCCAGAAGGGTTTGGTCCTACTCGTGATATCCTCTATGTTCGCGGAAGAATGTTGGGTGATTCCAAAAACGACGAGTTGCATGTCTTCGTTCTCCATGCTCCGAGCAGGCGAAAGGGCGAGAAGGCTTCCGAGCCTTATCGTCTTGCGGTCGCTTCCCGACTATGTTCAAGCATAGACTCTATTCGAGCCATATCTCCAAATGCCAATATCTTTATCACAGGCGATTTCAACGATTATTCCGACAATCGCTCTCTCCTTATGCTGGCAGAGCATTCTATGGTAGAGGTTTCCAAGGAAGCAAAAGGCACTAACGGGGCTATGGGCACATACCGTTATAAAGGAGAGTGGGGGAGTCTCGACCATATTTTCTTCTCCCAGTCATTCTTGAATAATTGCAAGATAAAATATTGCCGTATTCATGATTTGCCATTCCTTTTGGAAGAAGACCAGAAATTTGGAGGAGTATATCCTGCAAGAACATACAAAGGTCGCAAATACAATTACAATGGATTCAGCGACCACCTGCCTCTCGTCATCCGTTTTGAGTATTGATTTACGAATGTTCTGCCCTTTCCTTCCTATGTCTAAAAAAACGAAAAAAAGAATTTTCACATCACTCGTCAACTCGTCACCCGTAGCGCTGTAATGGTTTCTGTGTTAGAGGTTTATAGCGGTGATTCATTTCGTTTCACTCGTCACCCACTCGTCACCCTCAAGTGGCTTATCATCTTGATATAGAATGAATTACTGAGTTGATTCACTCGTCACCCTAAAACTGGTGATGAGTGGGTGATGAGTGAAATAGCCTTGCAAATATCATACTGTCAATAAGATACAGAGATTTGGGTGATGAGTGGGTGACGAGTGCTTTAAAATGAATCACCGCTGTAACCCAAAGAGTTACAATTACTTGCAACGCTGAGGGTGACGAGTTGACGAGTGATGTGAAAATTCTTTTTTTTCGATTTCATTCGCCCCTGCCTTAGGTCCGTTTTCGCCACCGCTAATAGTCCGTTGCTAAACCGTTGCTAAACCGTTGCTAAGAATGGGCGAAAAATGGGACTTACATAGGAGTCACATAGGAATTACATAGGACTTGTGGAATCCTCATCTGAAATATAGAAGATGGCATATGTGAAAATATTGCCTGCCGAAATTTGATGTCGGTTCATCTACATAATCGAATTTGAAAGGCATTTCACGCTTTCTAACCCATTGAGAAAAGATTTGTTCTATTTCATTTATGGAAATATCGTCACCCAAAATTTTAGTTGTCCCATCTTTCTGAAGAATATAGAACTTGTCTGTATGTATAATACAAGCATCCTGAGGCAAGCAATCTATAGTCATATAATCTTTTATGAAATCGGTAAACTCTTGTTCAGACATGAATTGAGGCTTAGAAATCACGTAACTTCTTTCTATTTCATTAGTTTCTTGCCAATGACCAACAAGATAATATGCCCACATTTCGTTATTGACAAACCTTGTTCTTAATTCACGATTTCTTTGAATATTTTCTTCATTAGAGATTTTATCACCATTGAGATTATAATCACGATAGGCTGTAATAATCGCACATGTTTGTTCCTTAAGAAGATTCATTAACCTTCCTAATGACCTGTGAACTACTTTATCTGACATAGCTTATTATATTAAATTAGACATTCTAAGTGTTTTTACAATACTATTATACGAAGGGAAATGTGAGGAAACATATTTTTCTGTACCTTTCTGTGCAAAAAAAACGCATACGAGTGTTAAAAAACTTGTTTTTCTTGCCATATCAAAGATAAATGCTTATATTTGCAACTGATAATCTGTATATGAACACTTAACCTTAATACTGTATGATAAGCAAAACGATTCTTCGGTATGTATGGCTAATAAATACGCTTCTTGAAGAGAAATCTCTTACTTTTGAAGAGATTGATTTATGGCAAGGTCGTGATCCCTATCCTCTCCGTTCATTTCATGAACACAGGAAAGGTATCAATGAACTGTTTGGTATTGATATAAAGTGCACAACAAAAAAGCCTTACAGATATTACATCGCTAATCCAGAGGCATTGAATACGGATAAAACGAGGAAATGGCTCTTGGAGTCTTTTGCCATGATGGGTAGGCTTGAAGAAGGCTATACTCTGAAAGACAGAATCATGTTTGAAGATTATGCCAAGAAAACTCTTGATAATCTTGAACTGTTTATTAAAGCAATGAAACGTAACTATGAGGTTGTGTTTGATTATTATCCTTTCGACAAATCGGTGGAAACATTCCATCTGCATCCATACGCGATGAAGGTATATAATAAGAGGTGGTATGTGGCTGGATATGTGAAAGAGAAGGAGGCTATACGATGTATTGCCCTTGACAGAATAGGAGATATCAATATCACAAAGAATACCTTTGAAATGCCTGATGATTTCTCGGCGCATAAATACTTTGCCAATACTATCGGTATCTTTACCAACGAACAACTACAACCTAAGAAAGTAAGGTTGAGGGTTGTTGCAAAGGCTGTAGAATACTTCCGATCGTCGCCTTTGCATAAGAGTCAGGAGGAAGTCGCAACGAAATACAATGAGTATAGCGATTTTCAGTATCGTCTTTGTCTCACACCAGAGTTAACAACTGCGATTCTTTCATACGCAGACCTTGTTGAGGTTCTTGAACCGCAGGAACTAAGGGATGAGATTAAAGGAAGAATAGAGAAATGTTTAACCAAATATAAGTAATAGTTATGGATATAAAAAACAATAAAGGTACAGAAATAACAAATCTGGATTCTTGGAAAAATGCTTTTCTTGAAGTTGACCATGAGATACATTGGAAAGTTGGACGAAGTGCTTATTCACTAGCATATCATTTTACGACCCCTACAATAGATAATTCGTATGGGCTACAATGTATTAAAAATTCATTATGCGAATTGGGATTCCATAATATTGAATTCATAAATGCAGAAATTGAACATGAAAGTAAATTTGATTGTTTTAGAAATGGAAGAATCCAGGATATTATAATTTGGGCAAAAAATAACAATCAAACAATTGTAATAGGAATTGAGGCTAAAGTTGATGAGGTGTTTAATGAATCTATAGCAAAAGCTTATCTGGAAGCAAAAAACAAATGGAAGCAGAATCCCAGGAGCAATGCTAAAGAAAGAATAGAAAAGATATGTAGTAAATATTTCCCTGATGAACCAATAGAGGAGATAGATATAAGATATCAATTGCTTTATTATTTGGAAGGGACAATTGCTGAAGCAAAAAAAGTAAAAGGAATGGCTTATATGCCGATTTTAGTATATCATACAGATGACTATAATGATAAAATAGGGTGTAAAAACAAAAGCGCATTTGAGGAATTTATGAAAAAGATGAATTTTTGTTCCTTGAAATCGTCTTTACAATCAACGTCACATTACCATAATAAAATAGATGGTGTGAATGTTTTTTGTTCTTATATAGAGATAGAAAAAGAAATTAAAAATATATAGTCCTCTGCGGAGTTTCTGCATAGAAACTGTCACTTTTATGCGGAAACTCCGCTTTCTTTTCGTATAATAATTATAGAAAATCTCATACGCAGACCTTGTTGAAGTCCTTGAACCGCAGGAACTTAGGGATGAGATAAGGGAACGGATAGAGAAGTGTTTAACCAAATATAAGTAATAGTTATGGAAGTAAAAGAAGTAATTAATCAAATTACGGATCGGACTTTCAAAATTCTGAAAAGCATTTATGACAATCAGAAAGAAGGCAAGGACAATCCGGAAAGAGATAATGGGTCAAGGTTGATTTTCCCACATTATAGTACAGTTTATAGAGATGGAGAAACAAGAATTAGTGAACAAGAACTAAGGTTTGTTTTCATCGAACAATTCAATGCCTATTGTGTGGAAAACAATCTCATGTTGTTTTATTCTGTAGAAACGCCAACAGAGTATAAATATACCTTCACAGATAAAAACAATCCTCATAAAGATGAGGATGGACAATCTGCAATGTTTGACCTCTGTATTCATAATGAGAAACTTGAGCGTATAGCTTTGATTGAGTTCAAGGCGTTAAATCCTGATAAGTTCTGTTATAAGAAGGATTTCTGTAAGTTGGATTCTGAAAAAGAAGGTAAGCCAAATCTTGAAACTTTCTTTATTATGATTGTTAAGAATGCAGACAATGATACTTTTAAAAATATTAATGTAAAAATACAGAATAAAGACAAAGAAACTGTATTTAGATGTTACGACCTTGAAGCAGGAGAAGATATTACGTCTAAGATTGAAGAATCTTAAACAATCAGCTCTCCTCTGCGGAATTTTTGCATAGGAAATGTCACTTTTATGCTGAAACTCCGCTTTCTTTTCGTATAATAGAATAAAGTAATCATAGAAATCAATTATTATGGAAAGAAAAGTCATTTATCAAACTCAAAGAGCAAAGGACTTTATTGCCAAGTATGCTCAGTATTGGGATGTGCCATTGATGTCGAATGAGCAGTTACGGGAATTGCTTCCTCGTGCGCAAAAAGGAGATGCAGAGGCTGAAGATACCATAGTTCGTTCGATGATGCGTTTCGTCGTTAGTGTTGCTAAGCAATATGTTGACAAAGGTCTGAGTGATGAGGAACTCGTAGAGGCTGGCAAGAAGGGACTTGTTATTGCAATTCCTAAATATGACCGTTCACGTGGTTTCAGGTTTATCTCGTATGCAATATGGTTTGTTAGGAATAGTATTCTTCAAGCCATTGAAGATAAATTTAAATCCTGACGTTGTGGCTTTCATATCCGAAGGTATATGAAGAAATGGATTGGATATGATATAGATAGGCTAAGTCCATCTACTACGGGGCTAAACTATTCGGTATTGGTTGTTGCAAATAGATATTTCGATATGCCTATTATTAAAGTCTTGGTGGAGGGCGATAATGGGCAGATATTTACAATCGAGAAGCCTGTAAGATGTGTGTATGAGTGTTCTGTTCTATTCTCAGAAAGCGATATTGTGCAGATTAAGCAGTGGATTGAGATGAACAGGAAAACGCTTTTAGAGTATTGGAACGGTGATATTGATACTTCTGAAATGGTTGGAAAATTACAAAAGATTTTAATTTATGAGCATAACAATCCATAGAGGTCTTGATCAGATTGGCGGTTGCATAACAGAGATAAGCACCGCCACATCTCGCGTATTCGTTGATATGGGAAAAAATCTCCCTGGTTCTGGTCGGCAAATGTCGGAGGAAGAAGAGCGTGAGTATGTTGCAAACCTGTTTTCTCGGAACAAGAAAGAGAATGAGGCTGTAATATATACTCATGCCCATGAGGATCATGTGGGTATGTTCGTTCATGTGCCAGAAAATGTGCCTCAATACATAGGTGAAGGTGGTCGGGAACTCCTTCTTGCAAAATATAGGACTTTGCTGAAAGCTCTTCTAAGTGCCGATGAGGTTGTAAGTGTCAAGGAGAAAATAAGAAGACTTGAGGCATTTCATGTCTGGGAAAAGCCAAGAAGAAGACCAAAGGCTTTTTGTATTGGTGATATAGTTATTACTCCATTTTACTGTAATCATTCCATTTATGATGCGTATATGTTTCTGATTGAGGCTGATGGCAAACGGATATGGCATACAGGTGACTATCGTGAGCATGTTTTTCTTGGTAAGAGATTGGAAAAAGTGCTTAGGGCCTATGCCAAGGATATTGATGTGCTGATAACGGAAGGTACGAACTTGAAGAAACCTGAAAAATGCATCCATGAAAGTGTAGTTTCAAGTAAAATGTCGCATGTTATGCAGGCGTTCAAGTATGTTTTCGTCCTTGCTTCTTCCACAGATATTGATCGATTGGCTGCAATAAAGAAAGCCGCAAAGTATGCTCATAAAGAACTATACATCAATTCTGCATATATGAAAGAGACGATGCGAATCTTTACAGAGCGTGAGTCAAAGGTTGCAGATTGCTTGTATGAGTTTCATCCGAAATTTGCAACAAAGCGTAGTCTTGACAAAATGAAACGTGATGGCTTCGTGCTTGTCACGGGTGTCGGTAAAATGGCTGATGTGGAAAGTATGCGTGAGTATTTTTCTGACAATGAAACCGTTCTTATCTATTCTTCATGGGATGGATATTACAAGACTCCAGAGCAGGTCAAGGTGAATCCGATGTATAAGATGTTTCGTGATTCATTTAATAACGTGGTGGATATCCATACCTCTGGTCATGCTGATCGAGATACAATAAAAAAGGTCATAGATATAGTGAATCCAAAAGATGAAGTGATAATTATTCACAAGGAGGCTGATGCCTCGTTGTGATGAATGTACTTGTACTAACGTGAGGGTAGGGGAAGGTGTAACAAAGACACTCTATATATAATATAAGGTATAGTCCCAAAAGCTCTCGTGACGGACTCTTGATATTTGTCAATTTTCAGAGGCTTTAAAAATTTTTCTGAAAATAATTTAAGAAAAATTTGGCTGGTTCGGAAAATTGTTGTACCTTTGCACTCGCTTTCCGAAAAAATGAAGGTGCTAAATCTTCTTGTTGTGAAAGCGCTAAGAAAGAGTTCTTTGACAAGATTTACATAAACAGAAAGTAGTAGTACAAGAAGCAAGTGAGCAAGACTCACTTGGGTAAAAACGAACCGATCAATTCGCCTCCTTGATAGGAGGCAAAGAGAATAAGCTTCTTAATAGATAAAGGATAGTCGTCCCGAGCAAGACAACGGAATCCGTGAGCAATCACGGATTACATTATAAAGATATTTTACAATGGAGAGTTTGATCCTGGCTCAGGATGAACGCTAGCTACAGGCTTAACACATGCAAGTCGAGGGGCAGCATGAGATTAGCTTGCTAATCTTGATGGCGACCGGCGCACGGGTGAGTAA
>Ga0256407_10002209_pt1 | contig 37919 bp, 25 predicted proteins | sample RumenRJG_04DNA_FD_193489 | JGI IMG/M metagenome (GOLD analysis project Ga0256407, IMG submission 193489) | Bovine rumen microbial communities from Lethbridge, Alberta, Canada - RJG_04 | ecosystem: Host-associated > Mammals > Digestive system > Stomach > Rumen | place: Canada: Alberta... | reverse complement strand
TTCCAAATTGCCGGATTCATTTTCCAATGAATTTTGGGGCTGACCGACAAAATCCAATATTTCCCATTCTTCGTAAAAAGTCCGCATATACCGCAGATTACGTGACGTAAATCCTCGCAGTCCGGGCAATTCCTTACCTAGCCTCTCGCTGATAGCGTCAACGGCGCCCTTTCCCCAGAAGCCCTTTCTGGAATTCAGGGATATGTATTTTCCGACGCCGTAATAGAGCGTCAGCTGTTTCTCGTTCACCGAGCGCGCCGCGTCATACTGGCTCTGTAAAATCGCCGTCTTGATGATTTCTGCAGCTTTGTCGTAATTCTTGATCTCGTCCATGGACGTTTCCTTCTTCACAGCCAGTTCGCGACCGCGCTTTTCGACGACTTCGCCTGCGAACCTTTGATCGCCAGCCCGGTCTTGTCAACGTCGGCGCCCTTGCAGATTCTCGTCACGTCCGCGACCATCTTACCCAGCCCGGAGCCTTCATGGGTCGAGACGACGCGAACCTTCTTCCCGGTCCAGTCCAAATCCTTGATCGCCGTCTCGATTTCCGGCGCGTAGGTCCCCCAGTAAATAGGACTCATAATAAAGACCGTATCGTAGGGCGCGAGATCCGGCGGCGTCGCCTGAATCGGCGCCGCCCCGATCCGTTCCTTCGCCTCCTTAATGCAGACGTCGTACTTGTCCGAATATGGAACCGTCGGCTCGACCTTGAATAGATCCGCGCCCGTCAGCTCCTGAACGTATTCCGCGACGATCTCCGTGTTGCCCTTGTCGACGTAACCGACCCCGTAATTCTCGCCGGTCCTGCTGAAATAGACGATCAAACTCTCGCCCATGTTTCTTCGCTCCTCAATCGTTTCTGTCTGAGCGTTCCAACGGCGAAAAAACCGCCGCGACGCTCTCACGCGTTATTATAGGTTTTGGAATTGACAGCGTCAAATCGTTGGAGTTTGAAAGCGGTTTGAAAACGACCGCGCTAAAACGTTTCCGGAACATTTGGTTTTCGTTAAAAAAAATGATCGAACCCTCGCGTATCTTATTGACTCAAGAGCAGAGCGGCTCTATACCTAATACAACTGCGGCGGCTTATCCTTTTTTTTGTTCTAGGATAAGCCCTAAACGCTTTTTTAAGAATATTTACGCGTGCGAGGAATAAACCGTGAAAAAGACGCTTGAAGTCGCCGAACTCTACATGAAGCCGGAACTGGAAATCATCGAGATCTCCAACGCCGACGGAAAGAGCGGCGTTCCATGCAACGTGAGGGGCGCTCGAATGAAATTGGTTAAAGCGAAAAAATTGGCGATATTCTTAGGCGGAGCGGTCGTCGCCGGTTTGGCTTTTGCGGCGATTTTTAGCGGAAGCGCCTTCGCGGACGAGATCATTTTGACGACCGGTAAAAAGGGGACGGGAACGATCGTTTCCGAAACGGCGACGGCCGTCGAGATCGAAACGACCGTCGCCGGGCGCGTCGTTAAACGCACTATTCCCAAAAACCGAATCTATTCGATCGAGCAAGACGGCAAACGCCGCGTTCTCAACGATTCAGCCGCCGGAAAAATAGCCGCCGAGGAGTCCGTCGCCGAAAAACGCGCGGAACGTTCGCCGCGCGAAGTCTTTGAAATGATCGATCGAATCGGAAAAACGGCGCCCGATTGGCTTAAATCGACGCCGCTTGAATATCCGCCGACGCTCGATTTAAGCTTTCCTAAAGACGTCGACGGTTGGGACGCGAACCGCAATTTCGGACAGTACGTTTGGGACGTGATCAACCCGAACCGCGATCGTTGGAAGTCGGCGGTCAAGCTCGCGGAGTTTATGCGCGAACGGAACAAAAACGACGCGGAAGTCGTTCGACGAATCGACCAAGCGACCGGCGAATTCTATTTTCGATTCTTCCAAGATTACCCGCGCGCCGCGTACTATTGGCGTTTGAGCGGTTTCGACGACGATCCCGCGTCCGCGCCTTGGCTCGGCCCCTATCTCGGCGAATGCTATTGGCGGCTCGGCTCGAAAAAGGCGGCGCTCGACGTTTACGCGAAAACGCCCGACCAGTTCCCTTGGATCAAGGTCTTGACGGAAATGGGCGAACTCGACGAGGCGTTGAAGCTCGCGGAACGGTTGGCGCAGGGGAATCGCCCCGATTACGCGTTTGTTTACGCCGGAGACGCCTGTCGCGCGGCGGGCGATTACGATAAAGCGATCGAGTATTACCGTCGTGTTTTAGCCGTCGAGGCGACGCCCGACCGAACCGTCGAACAAATGGAGCGCAATACGAAACGCGCCCGAGCGAACATTATAGGAATCGAAACCTTCGAACGACTCGACCTGACGAAAGTCCCGAACGGCGTTTACTACGGCGACGGCGTCGGTTTCGCCGGCAATGTTCGCGTTAAGATCGTCGTTTCGAGCGGTAAAATCGCGTCGGTCGAGGTCGTCGAGCATCAGGAAAAGCAATATTACTCGTCGATCGTCGATATTCCGCGTCAAATCGTCGAGAAACAAAGTCTAAAGGAGGTCGACGCCGTCAGTTCGGCGACCGCCACGTCGGAAGCGATCGTCAACGCGACCGCGAAGGCGCTCTCCGAAGCTATTGAAAACGAGCGCGATAAAACGACTAAATCGACGCGACCGACGCGCGCGAGCGAGAGGAAAAACCGATGAGCGCGAAAGGTGGAACGCGGCGAATCGCTCGAATCGCGACGCGCGCGCTCGCCGTCGCTTGGTTTAGCGTTTTGCTCTTTTGGGTTTGTCAGCCCTATCCGACGACGGCGCCGCGCCGTTCGGACGGTTGGATTCCCCTTGAAGTCGACGGTGGAACGGGGCGCGTCAAACTGCAAGCGCCCGCGTTCGAAAGAGTTCCGTCGATCGGAGAAACGCGCTGGCTTCTCGACGCGACGGTCGACGAGCCGATTTCGTTCGGTGAATTTCGCGTCGTCGACGCGTTTCTCAGCGAGCCGAATTCGCCGGTCGATTCGGAATCGTCCAGTTCCGCGACGTTCGAACCGATCGCGGCGCTCGACGAAGAACGGCTCGACGCGCTGGCGACGACGTTCGGCGAATTGACGGTTTGCGAAAGCGACCCGACCGCTCTTCCCGACGCTTGCGCGCGGCGTCTGACCGAACGAACGGCGCGATTCGGCCCGGCGTCGACGGCGCTCGCGACGGACGTTTGCGTCGGCGGCGTCGCGGCGGCTTGGCGTTCGGGCGCGCGGACGACGCTTGTCGTCTCGGGGTGCGTTCTTCTCTTGTCGGTTCTTTTTGCCCGGGCGTTTTGCGGCTGGTTTTGTCCGATGGGCGCCGTCGTCGACTTTGCCGATTTTCTTTGCTCGCCGATTCGACGGCTTGTACAAAGGCGGCGCCGAAAATCGGGCGCGCGTTCAGGCGTCTCCGGGCGTTTTCGGGCGCTTTTCGCCGTCGGGCTGATTGCGGCGTCGTGCGGAGGAGTCGCGCTTGTCGGCTGGTTTTCGCCGATCGCGACCCTAACGCGAAACGTCGGCGCGACGCTTGGACCCGTTCAAACGGCGGCGTATCGCGGCTGGGGTCAGGTTCCGGTTCCGACGACCGGCGCCATCGTTTCGGTCGCCGTGTTTCTCGCCGTCTTGGCGCTCGGAACGCTCGGACGCCGGACGTTCTGCCGCTGGCTTTGTCCGGCGGGCGCGATCTTCGCCATGTTGGCTCGCCTGCGCGTTTTTGGATACTCGGTCGACGGCGAGCGCTGCGTCGGCTGCGGACAATGTTCGAGCGTTTGTTCCTTCGACGCGGTCGACGCGTGGCGCGCCGACGCCGTCCAAATCAACGCGAATTGCGCGTCTTGCGGAAACTGCGCCGACGTCTGCCCGCGCCGCGCAATTTCGTTCGGACGCGTCGCGCCCCTCAAAACGACGCGCGCAAACGGTTCCGGCGTCCCGACCGGCGCGGTCGACGCGAAGCGGCTCGAACGCCGTCGAGCGCTGGTCTGGTTCGGAGGACTCGCGGCGTCGGCGGTCGGCGGAGCGGCGCTCGGTCGGATTGCGACGAAATCGGCGCTTGCGTCGGAACCGGTTGTTCGACCTCCGGGCTCCGTTTCGGAACGCGATTTTTTACGCCGCTGCGTTCGTTGCGGCGAGTGCCTCCGCGCCTGTCCGAACGACGCGCTAAGGCCGATCGACGTCGAGGGCGGTCTAGCGCGGCTCGCGACCCCGACGTTGAACGCCGACTGGTCGGGGTGCGAGCCGTCGTGCGCGAACTGCGGACGCGTTTGCCCGACCGGCGCGATTCGTCCGTTGACGATCGCCGAAAAGAGACGTTTCGTCCTCGGACTTGCGACCGTCGACCGAACGACTTGCCTTCCGCACGCCGGCGTCGCGGACTGTCGGCTTTGCGTCGACGAATGCGCGCGGGCCGGATACGACGCGATCGAATTTGTAGCGGTCGGAACGCAAATCGACGAGAACGGCCGCCCAATTGAGGACGTCGGCTTTTTGGCGCCGGTCGTTCGCGCGGAGCGCTGCGTCGGTTGCGGGCTCTGCCAAGCGCGCTGCGCCGCGATCGTCGTCCGAACCGACAAAGCGCTCGCCCGTCCCGCGATCAAAGTCGTCGCAACGTTTGCGATCTTTCGTTAGATTTTGTAAAACCGTTTGGCGCTCGACGACCGGCGCTAAAAGATCTGTCCCGGCAGCCGCAATTTTTCTTTGGGCGGGAACTGCGACTCGTAGCGTTCGAACGCTTCCAGTTCGCGGTCGGCGACGAAATAACATTCTGGGGGCGAGTATTCCCCGGAGACGCCCGTCAGATAGCCGGGGATCAGCTCTTTGCAGAGGAAGAAGGACGCGTCGGCGCCTTCGGGGAGTCCGGCGTAGCGGATTCCGAACTCGCTCGCGCGGACGAAGCCGCTCTTGCCGTAGAAGTCGATATTTCCCTCGAAACAGAGCGCTCCGCAGCCAAATTCCGCCGCGCGTTCGAGCGTATAGTCTAACAGCGTCTTACCGTAGCCCTGACGCTGCAACTCCGGCGCGACGCAAATCGGCCCCATCGCCATGATCGGGATCGACCTTCCGTCGTCGGCGCGGATCGAGGCCTTTACGAACACGTTCTGACCGATTAGCCGTCCGTCTTGTTCCATGACGAAGGACAATTCCGGGATAAAGTCGGGGGTTTCCCGGAAGCGATTCAAAACGAAATGCTCTAAACAGCCCGGTCGATAGACGTTCCAAAACGACTCCCGAACGAGGTTCTCAACCGCGCGATAGTCGCGCTCTGTTTCGCGGCGAATAACAACGTTATTATTGCGCATGTTCTTCGTTTCCTTTTTCTAAGTCGCCGTTGCGCGGAGAATCTTCGCGTTCTGCTTTTTCTAACGTCGCCTTTGTTTGTTTCAGCAATTCTGCGATCATCCGCTCGGAAGCCCGTCTTTTTTCGAGAAGGAGCCATTCCGGCGTAAAAATGGATTCTCTTTGGCGAGGAAACATCGCGGAAAATCTTTCGGAACGCGCGTTCCCGTAACGCGCGTCCAAATATAAGAGTTCTAGGAGCGTAGCGTCCCTATGGAGCGTGGCGTCCCTATTGTCGGGGATTCGGTAGACTCTCTTTCTCACGCTTTTGCCGACGCTCCGCGTTTTATTTACCTTTGTTTTATTTACCTTTGCGGGAATCTTTTTAGGACGAGGCTTGGGAACGCGTTTCCGCGATTTGAGAACTCCCAAACCTTTGTTTTTTCGGCTTGAATTTGTGGTGCAGGAGATAAGGGGCGCGCCGGACGAATCGCAAAGCGGCGATTTGGACGTGAAGGGCGTCGCTTTACGGACGTATTCGAGCCGCAGTTCCCAGAAGGTCGCCTGAACTGATTCGCCGCGACTACGCCAATTGTTAGGGACGTATTCGACGTCAAAAACTCGTTCCCAATTCTTCTCCTTCATTTCTCGACGTTGAGGCTCGGGAAGAGTTAGATATTGCTCTTCTAACTCGTCGTCTTCCTCGTTTGAGTACGAAATAAACCGGTTGTTTAGAATGGAATGCCAAACGTCAAAATCGGAGAGGAGAACGTCTTTGTCCGGAACTTCAAGTTCCAATCGGACAAATTGTTGGCCTTTTTCCCCGCAGTTTTTAATAAACCAGCCAAGATCCGGTTTTTTACAATTCCTCGTCCACATGAACCACGCCCATATCGGATAGACGACGCCGCGCGGTTTGGCGCCGATTCGCCGAATCATTTGGGCGACCATCCAATCGTACGCGGGTTTAAAATCCGGAAGTCCCTCGCTCCGTAAGTCGCAACGGTAAACGCCTTTCTTTAAAAGCGTCTTGTAAGACGCTTCGTCTTGAATTGTCCAAAGAATCATTGATAGACCTCTTTCCCCTTTTCTTCTTCGTTTTACTACGGTATCTGAACTTACTCCGCGGCGTCGCGGTCAGTCGAGTTCCAATCTCATGAGCGTCAATTCCTGCCAGCCGGTCAGTCGCGAATAGAATCCTCGCGGGTTGCGCCCGTATTCGACAAAGCCCTCGCTTTGATAAAGAGCGATCGCGCGCTGATTTTCCGCGACGACCTCAAGCTCTAGCTGCGCGTACCCCGCAATCCTCGCGCATTCGACGCACGCTCGCGTCAACGCTCGCCCGATTCCCAGTCCCCAGAAATTTTGATCTACATGAAGCCCGAGCGTTGCACGGCGTCTTATTTTATCAAACGTTCCGATTTTTTCAATTCCGGCAAGCCCGACGATTCTGTCGCCAATATACGCGAGAAGTTCGATTTCGTCGGCGCTCGCCGCCTTCTTCGCGAGAAATTGCGCCTCCTCGTCGACGGTCATGTCGTTTTCGTCCGGGTACGAGAGGAGATAGTCCGTCTGTTCATGACCGAGGATAAAGATTTCCAGCGCGGCCCGCGCGTCCTGCTCGACGCCGTTTCTCAAACGAAGCGTCCGCCCGTCCTTCAGCGATATTGTCTCGTCGTATTTCATCCAATTGAACCTCCGTCGTCGCCGCCAGCGCAAGCGCGCTGGACCGCGATATTCGCCTCATGGCGCGCGATAACGCTTGAGGGCGAACTGGCGAAAACTCTAGGTCGCCGCTCGTTGGCGCGGACGTCTAACCCAATAAACTAGGCGTTCTGTGTTCGGCAAGCGACCAACGGGAGCGAAAACCGAATCAAGCGCGCGGTAGCGCGAACTGTCCGTCGCGACGTCGCGACCGCGGCAGCGCGAACCGTCAGCGGCGACGTCGCCGCCCGCTACGACTTGCGCGTTCTCTTCAACGCGTCGTATGTTTCCGAAAGCCACTCGTTATAGCGATCATAGGGGGTCTGGGTCTGCCAGTCTAAGAGTTTGTTTAAAGACTTGAGATCCGCTTCGACGCCGGCGCTCTCGTACTGTTCTGGATCGCGGTTGACCGTCACGACATGACGGTCGTCGTCTTTAAAGTCGATTCGGAAAATACAGTATCCCGTCCAACTGCGATGAACCCAAAGCGTCGAGCCCTCCATATACCAGAACCATTTGTCTTCCATCGACTGCGGAATATTGCCGCGGCGGAGCGCCGCCATTTCCTCGTCGCTAAAAGACCTGTCGAGCATGAAAGTCGCATGACGCTCAGGCATGGGCTTTGTTTTCCAGTCGTCGCGACGGGCGACGCGCGTTTGGTTTTTACTTTCTTCCGTCATACCTTCCCCCAATTCAAATTCCGCGTTAATCGCGCGTCTTCGGGTTCAAAACAGGAGCGTCGTCGACATGAACGACGCCCTCGACGCGGACGTTCCTCACGTTGTCGACGCCCGACTCGTAACAGACGCCCTGCGACTCCGGGTTGTAGTCTTTGACGTTCTCGATCGAAGAGTCTGCCAGCGACCCCGCGATCAGAATCGCCTGACGCGAGCGCGACTCGATATTGCGAATCGTGAAGGCGTAAGCGTCGCCCAAGGGCGTGACGCCGCCCCACGCGGGGTTTGCGTCGCCGATTCGAACCGTCGCGCGATCGACGACGCCCGCCGGCGACTCGTCTACGACGTTCTCAACGAGGACGTCGTAGAGCTTGATTCCCGACCCGTTGAGGAGCCGGACGATCTGATGACCGCCCGCCGCGTATCCGGCGACGTCGCGAATTTCGATATTATGGACGTCGAGGTTCTCCTTCTCAGAATAGTCGCAGACTTCCGTCGAGCCGAAAACGCCCCCTTTCTTCGCCTTAGGAACGATCGCCGTGACCGCGACGAGGTCGTCGCCCGTGCGTCCGCTGATTCCCCTGACGACGACGTCGCGGCACCCTTTGCGAAGGTCGAGCCCGTCGACGTTGAGGACCTTGACGTTCCGACCGTCGATCTCGCGCGTCTCCGTCGAATCGAATCGCAGGTTTTCGACGATCCCGTTCGCGCATTTTTCGAGCGAAACGCTCCATGCGTGCGCGCCGACGATCGTCAAGTTCCTAATCGCAAACTTGTCGACGTTCGCGAAAAGAATCCCGATATTGCGCCAGTCTCCCGTCTGCGATTCGCCCTCTTTGCCCGCGTCCGTCCCGTACGTGCGCTCCCCGAGTTTCTTGCCGCTGTCGCCTGTCGCCCGAGGATGATCCGCGCCGACGAGTTTCGCGTCGCCGCTCCCGACGACGCAGACGTTTTTAATCGGCGCGACCTTCTCGATTCCCGCGCCGCAGTTCGCGCTGCGGATGAAGTTGTCGCGGCATTTGTCGGAGAGCTTCAGCGTGCAGGATTTTAGCGTGAGCGTCGTGTCGGAGGGGAGAAGAATCGCGGAATCGAGAAGCCAGTAATCCCGATCGGCGACCTCGTCTGGAACGCGCGGCGGAATAACGACCGTTCCGTTATGATATTGGACCCCGGCGTCGACGGCGGCGGCGATTCGTTCGGAATCGGTTCCCGCGTAATCGTTCGGGTTGTTGGAAGGAACCTGCGCGAACGCCGAACTCGATAGCGCGAGCGTCGCCGTAAGGACCAATAATAACAGACGTGGCATATCGTTTCTCCTTCCGCGCTCCGACGGCGCGAGAATAGATTCCGAAGAAAACGCGACTCGCCGGCCGCGCTCGCGCCGTTCCTTGTAATAAGCGCTATTCAAATATAAACGCCGCGCGCGACGTTATACGCAGTGTACGCCGAAAGAACGACGACGTCAACAGTCAAGAGACCGACCGCCGCCGACGACGAAGTTGACGTTTTTATCGATTATGTCAATTATTCGGTCTTTCCAAAATCTATCGATTCGCTATGATACCCTTTGCCGATAAAACTCAGACGAGGAGTCGAGGCGAATTTTTGACAATGCGAATCGGTCGTCTCACACCTAATGAAAAGCTCCCGTCGGTCCCGAAAGCTGGGAAAGGATTGACCAAGATTATGACAAAGCGCAATATATGCGTTCTTTTACTCGCCGTCGTCGCGATCGGCTGTTTTGTCGTCGGTTGCAAGCCCGGCGCCAACGGCGGAACGCGCAAGGTTTTCAACGTCTCCTACGACCCGACGCGCGAACTTTATAAAGCATACAACGAACTCTTCGTGAAGCATTGGCAAGAGAAGACGGGCGAGACGATCGAAGCGGAGACGAGCAACGGCGGCTCCGGCGCGCAGGCGCGCGCGGTGACGCAAGGACTCGAGGCGGACGTCGTGACGCTCGCGCTCGCGTCCGACGTCGATCTCGTCGCGAAGGCGGGATTGTTCGCCGCCGGCGCGGAAGATTCCAAATCGGATTCCTACTGGCAGAAGCGACTTCCGAACAACAGCTGCCCTTACGTCTCGACGATCGTGATTCTTGTCCGCAAAGGGAACCCGAAAGGAATTAAGGGCTGGGACGACCTGACGCGCCCCGACGTTAAGGTCGTGACGCCGAACCCGAAGACGTCCGGGGGCGCGCGGTGGAATTACCTCGCCGTCTGGGGCCACGCGCTCAATAAGGCGCTCGCCGCCGACGGAGGTCTCGACGCGTTCAAGGCGGGAACGATCCCGCAGGAGAAAATCGACGCCGCGCAGAAAGCGGCGTTTGAGTTCACAGAGAAAGTCTTCCTCAACGCGTTCGCGCAAGGAATGCAGTCCGGCGCGCGCGGCGCGACCGACGATTTCGTCAAGAACGGCGTCGGCGACGCGTTCCTCGCGTGGGAAAACGAAGCGATTCTCGCGAAGTCCTACTCCGGCGACGCGCTCGAGATCGTCGTGCCCGAACTCTCCATCAAGGCCGAGCCGCCCGTGACGATCGTCGACTCCGTCGCCGACGCGCGCAAAACGCGCGATATCGCCGAAGAATACCTGAACTACCTCTATTCGCCCGAAGCGCAGGAGCTGATCGCCAAGAATCACTATCGCCCGTACTCCGAAGAGGTCTTTGAGAAGTTCAAGGGCGATTTCCCCGAGACGACGCTCTTTACGATCGACGAAATCTTCGGCGGCTGGCAGGTCGCGCAAGAGGAGCATTTCGGCGAGAACGGGTTCTTCGACAAGATGCTCGCGGATTTCGCGAATAAGAAATAATGATTCAATCGAAAGACGAGTACGGCGGGGATATGAGATGAAAATCGTTCAGCACAGCGTTCTGCCCGGTTTCAATATCACGATGGGATTCACGATTACCTATCTGTGTCTCGTCGTGCTCATTCCGCTTACGGGACTTTTTGTCGTCTCCGCCGGAATCTCCTTTGAAAGAGCGTGCGAGATTATGTCGAACACGTTCGTGAAGCGCGCGTTCTATCTGACGTTTCGGACGTCCTTCATCGCGACGTGCGTCAACGCGTTCTTCGGACTGATCGTCGCGTGGACGCTCATGCGCTATCGGTTTCCCGGGCGCCGGCTGCTCGACGCGATGATCGATCTGCCCTTCGCGCTTCCGACCGCCGTTTCCGGCATCGCGCTCGCGCGCATTTATTCCGAAAACGGCTGGATCGGACGCTATATGCCCTTTGGAATCCGCAATACTGAGATCGGCGTGACCCTCGCGCTCATCTTCATCGGGCTGCCGTTCGTCATTAGAACGCTGCAGCCCGCGCTCGAAGACTTCGATCGCGAGGTCGAAGAGGCCGCCGCAAGTCTCGGCGCGTCCCGCTGGCAGACCTTTCGTCGCGTGATCTTCCCGTGTCTGCTCCCCGCGCACATCAGCGGGTTCGCGATGGCGTTCGCGCGCGCGCTCGGGGAATATGGCACCGTTATCTTCATCGGCGGCGTGATCCCCGGCAAGACGCAGACGATTTCAACCGTGATCTTCGAAAAAGTCGAAGAAAACAATCTCCAGGCGGCGGCGCTCGTCGCGCTCGTGACGCTCGTCGCCTCGTTTCTTACGCTGCTCCTCATCAACGCCGCGCAAGTCTGGGCCAACCGCCGCGCCATGACAATCTAGCGGCGACGTCGCCGCAGACGGTTCGCGCTGCCGCGCGGAGGGGGAATCTTCGCTCCCGTTGGTCGCTTACCGAACACACGGCGCTACGCATGCGGCGCCGTCGCGGCCGCCCGCCGAAGGCGGGTTTTTATCATGAGCGGCCGCTCATGCGTATGTTTTCGCCTCCCGTTGGTCGGCTTGCCTTGTCGCAGACGCTAGCGACCAGCGGGAGCGGGTTTTTACGCGCGCGCGGTAGCGCGAACCGTTCGCCTCAACGTCGCGCCCGTTTTGTCTTTTTTCTAAAAACGAGTCGTTTTAATAGCGGGCTTGAGCCCGTCGAGTCGAGGTGTATACTAATCGGAAGAGACTTTGCGACTTTAACGGCGCCGAACGCCTGAGTTAAGTCTTCAAACAAGTATTGTCACACAAAATTATTTTCGCCCCTTCTGTTTACTTTATATCGGGGAAACGTCGGATTGGCAGATTGGAGCTGATTCTATGGAAACGATCGTAACGCCGATTTCCGTACCGAAGGAGATGACGCCGTATCTCCAAGGCGTTGAAGAAAACGTCGCCTTTGAACAACGCGCAATGTTATTATATCCCTTGATTCGTCGTCGCGTTATTTCTCACGGCAGGGCGGCCGAGATCCTTGGCGTTCCTAAACTTGATCTTATCGATTGTTACGATCAATTAGGAATTCCTTATCTCAATCAAACGCGCGAAGAACTGGACGAAGAAATCGCCGGCTTTGCGCAACTGAGGGAGAAGAGAACGAAATGATTGTCGTGTCCGACGCCACGCCTCTTATTTCTCTGATGAAGGCTTCAAAATTGTGAATATTGGAGCCGCTTTTTCAAGAAGTTCTTATACCGGAAGCGGTCTATAGAGAACTTACAACCAACCATAAATTTCAAGAAGAGGCGTCGCAAATTATAAATAGTCGCTTTATCAAAGTTGTTTCGGTAAATCAGGGAATTGTGGACGATTTACGGAACGCATCCGGGTTAGATCAAGGAGAAAGCGAGGCGATCGCTTACGCCAACGAAAAAGGCGGCGACGTCCTCTTAATGGACGAGGCTCGCGGTCGGCAAGTTGCAAAAACGTTGAACCTATACGTCATGGGAACAATCGGCGTCCTGTTGTTCGCGTACGAAGATAGTCTTCTTACCCGATTGGACGTCAAACAAGCGTTAGACTGTCTCAAGAAGGCCAATCGCCATATCGGAGACGATTTGATAAACTACGCGTTGAGTAAGATTAGCAAATAACTTCGACTATATGTTCAACGCGTAGAGCGAATCTTTGCTTCTTATTGGTCGGCTTGCCTTGTCGCTGACGCTAGCGACCAGCGGGAGCGGGTTTTTACGCGCGCGCGGTGGAATTCGGCGCCTTTGCGTCGGTTCCCGCGAGCGCGGCGACGAGGTCCGTGTAGAAAAGGAGCGCGCGGTCGCGCTGGCGCGGCGTGAGCGCGTCGACGAACCGTCGCGTCTTTTCGCGCGTCTTCGCGTCGAACGGCACGTTTTCGTCGCGCAAAAACGGAATTTTCGGACAGAGCGTAAAGCTCTGCGCCGCGTTCATAAAGTCGGGGAAGGGCCGTCCTTCGCCCGTTTCGAGCCATTCGCGATCGACGGCGAACGTCCGGCAGAGCGCGTCGAGCGCCGAGGACGACGGGTCGACGGCGTTCGTCTCCCACGCGATCAGCGCGGAGGAGGCTACGCCGATCGCGTCGCTAAACGCCGGACGCGTATACCCGAGCGCGAGCCGCAGTTTTCGTATGCGCGCCCCGATCGACGCGGCGCGGCCCGGCGCGTCGACGCTGATTTTCGGCGTTCTTCGCGACGCCTTAGACTTCTCTTTTTTGGAACCGTTTTCCAATTCATTCAACGGCGTGTTCATTGTTTCGTCCTTTCGTTAGACGTGTGTGAAATAAACCTTTCTAAGCATGATCACATGCGGTTGTCGAAACTCGACAGAGAGCGCGCCAACGCGCTCCCCGGACGTCTGAAACGATAATTCCAGCGTCCTAAAACAAAGTAAATTAAGAAGATATTTCAGAAAATCTGGAATACCGTCCCCGTAGCGAGGACGCGTTTACTATATCGTTCGCGGCGCCTCGCGCAAGAGGTTTTTTTCTTATTTGACGCGCCGCGCAGCGGCGGAAAGCGCGCCGAATCTTCTTCCGGACCGGCGAATTCGCGGTCGGACGCTCGAAAAGAAAAATTCTAAAAAAATTACCAGATAGGACAGATTATGACCATATAAAAGCCCGACGCGTCGTTGAACGCGTCGGGCTGTCGTCGTAAATTTCACGTCGCGCGGCGGCGGAGCGTTAGTTCTTAGATTCCGCCAATTTAAGGAGGTCGTCTTGTTCCGCGATTCTATTCTGTTCCTTCAGAAGCGCGAGCGCCTCGTCGAATCTCGCGACGACGTTTGCCGTCCTCGACGTTCCGAGGAGCGTGGCGAGCGTCTTATAAACTCCGTCCTTCGCAACCGGCGCGTTCTGTTCGATCAACGTGAAAAGTCCCGCGGCAAGTTCTTCAAGCGCGATATATTTGACGTCGCGCTTGTCGCCCGGAACGCGGAGCTTGATCTCCTCTTGATCCTTCAAATAAAGGAACCCGTCGCGGCGAACGATTCCGACCTCTTTTTCGCAAAGAACCATTCGAATATCGAATTCGTTGGCGACGCTTTTGGACGCGGTCTTCCCGCCGAAGAAGGGCGCGATTCGTTTAAGCAGCGCGTCTTCCGAGAGGGGCGCCTCCGTTTCGAGAATCTCGCGGATCGCGTTTTTGAAGTACGCGCCGTGTTTCTTGATCGTTCCAAGGGCGTCGACCTGACTGTATTCCTCGAATCCGCGATCTCGCTCCTGATCCGCGATTTCGAAGTCGTTGAGCGCCTGCGGGGCGTCGGCGACGGTCGGGGCGGGGGAGGGGGGCGTCGTCGGCTCCGGAGTTTTTTCCGGCGCCGATTCGACGACCGGCGCTTTGACGGGCGCGTCGGCGGCTTTGGGCTTCTTTTCCGCCGCGCCTTGCGCTTTGGCGACGGCGGCGTCGACCGCCTTTAGAAGTCGTTCCTTTTCCGCTTCTTTATTCTCGAACCATTCGACGGACCATACTCGATAGTAGCTCCAGCCCATGCCGCTGAGAACCGATCTTCGCGTGACGTCGCGATCGCGCGCGTTCTTGAAGCTGCGATACGTATCGCCGTCGCATTCGATCGCCATGACGTAATTGGACGCGTCGTCATTTTTGGCGTCTTTGACGCCGATTTCAAGGACTCGACTGGAGCAGCCGATTTCGCGATCGACGACGTAGCCGTTTTCTCGGAGGAATTCGGCGATCTCCTTTTCCAGCGCGTCGAGTCGTTCTTCTTTCGCCCCGGAGGGCGCGGGACGAACGAGCGTCTTTTCGCCGTTTTCCGCGTAGTTGAGATAATCGCGCAGGAGTTTGACGCCGACCGATTTCGTTCCCGAGAGGTTAATGTCCGCATGGCGAATCGACGAGACAAGCTGGACGTTCTTCTTCGCGCGCGTAATCGCGACGTTCAGACGCCGCTCGCCCCCTTCGCGGTTGAGCGGTCCGAAGTTCTGAATGAAACGTCCGTCGGACCCCTTCGCGTAGGCGACGCTGAAGATGATCGCGTCGCGCTCGTCCCCTTGGACGGTTTCGAGGTTCTTGACAAAGAACGGTTCGGGCACGTCCGCTTTAAAGAAGCTTTCGAAGTCCGGTTTCTCTACGCGTTTTTTCGATCAGACTGTCGATGAGCTTCTGCTGCGCGTTGGAAAAGGCGACGACGCCGAGACTGCGGTCGGGATAGTTTTCGATACTTTCAAAGACAAGTTCGACGACTCTCTCCGCCTCTTTGCGGTTCGTCTTGGTCTTGCGGTCGAAGACGCCGCCGTCGACGTGATAAAAATCGACGCCGATTCCGTCGGGACCGCGATCGATCGCCGTCGAAGGAAACGTTGAAAGTTTTCCGTCGTAGAAGTTGACGTTCGAGAAAGCGATGAGCTGTTCGTAGCGGCTTCGATAGTGCCACGAGAGCCTTTCCGACGGGAACGCGGCGCTACTGACGTCGAGGATCGACTCGAAATCGGCGACTTCGTCGTCCTCGTCGTCTGAGGATTCGATCGCGGCGTTGAAGAAGTTGGTCGGCGGCATCTGTTTGGAGTCGCCGACGACGATCAGCTGCTTCGCGCGGTAAATCGCGCCGAGCGCATCCTGCGGGAAGACCTGCGACGCCTCGTCGAAGATCACGACGTCGAATTTGATTTTGTCGGGGTCGAGGAGCGAGCTGACGCTCAGGGGCGACATGAGGAAGCACGGTTTGAGCGTCTGAATCAGCTCGCCCGCCTCCGCGAGGAGTTTGCGCACCGACGCCTGCTTGCGTTTCTTCTGCCCTTCGCGCTTTAAAAACGCGACCGAGCCGCCGCCGGCGATAAGGTCGAGGTTCGGGCGTTTCCGCGACAGCTCCGCCCTGATTTGAACCTTGCTGATTTCGTACTGCGTTCTGTCTTTTTTCGCAAAGATTTCGACCGCCTGGTCCTGTCGCGCTCGCGTGAAGGAGGCCAGCGTCGGGTCGGCGGCAATCGCGGCCTCGAGCCATCGGCGATAGAAGACCTTGCGGAAGGCGTCGGACGTCGCGTCGGGCTTGACTCCGTTTCCGAGCGCCGCGTCGACGAAAGCGCGGAGGGACGCTGCGTCGAGTTGACGCAGGACGCCGGAAAAATCGAGCCACGCGCCGAGCTTGTCGAAGTTTTCGAGAATCCCGGTCAGCTTTTGGCGACATTCGTCGAGACTCTTTTTCTCAAAGCTAAAGGCGTCGGCGTCGAATTGCGCGGCGACTTGGGCGACGACGCCGTCGACTGGTTTGAGCTTCGCCGCAAGCGCGTCGGCGTCCCCTTTGAACGCGGCGCGGCGCTCTTGATTTACGGGGTCGGACGTCGAACCCGGAGCGCAGAGGTCGATTTTGTCGCCCTTGGCGTTTTTCTCGAACGCCCGCGACGTCTCTTGGAACTCTTTGAGCCGTTCGGCGGCTTCCTTCGCGTCCTTGTATTTCAGCGCGCCGGGGTTCTTCATGTGCGGCTGGAGTTTCTCGACGAGTTTGCGGTAATCGCCGCTAAAGAGTCGGGAAAAGACGGACTTGAACTTAACCGCGAACTGGAATTTCAGGTCGTTCCCGTCGAGACCGGCGGTAAAAAGCGTCTCGGAAAACGTTTCGGAGAGCTGATTTCTCAGCGTTCGAATCTTGTCGACTTCTTCCAAACGCGCGTCGACGCTTGCGACGAGATTTGCGACGTCGCCGTCGCTATAATTCGAGGACGCGACGTAGGGCTCCGCGAGGAACGCGAGGAGCTTTTGGAGGTTGCGCGCTTCCGCAAGGGTCGCTTCCTTCGTTCCGTACTTTTCTCGGAGCGTCGCGACGACGGACGCAAGGGCGTCGAAGCCTTGGGCGAGCGTCGCGACGTCCGACTTCAAGCGGTTCTTTTGGTCGAAATCGAGATTCTGGGCGGCGAATCCGAACCAAGCGCTTTGTCGATAGTCGTCGCCGAGGTCGGGCGCATACGCCGCGTATTCGTCGAGGAGCCGCGTCGATTCGAGAAGGTAGTCGCTCCCCTTGGAAAGAACGTCGGGGATCGTGAAGTCGACGTCGGGCGATTTGCGTCGCTCGGAATAGCGTTCAAGAATCTGGAAGACCGACAGACCGATCGGCTCGCGTTTCTTGTGGAGCGCTTCGACGTAGGCGTCGAGTTTTTGAAGCGTGTCTTTCTTCTGGCGAATCTCTTCCTCCGCGTTGGCGGCGACGGAGCTTTTCGGCGTCTCGAGCGTCTGAACGAGTTCGTCGATCACCGCCTTTTTGTTCGCTTTGAAGCTGTGCAGTTCGAGGCAGAAATCTTCGAGCCCGACTTTGTCGAGCTTATTGAAGACGACGTTGAGCGCCGCCTGTTTCTCGGAGACGAAAAGGACCTTCTTCCCGTCGTAGAGACATTCGGCGATCATATTGGTAATCGTTTGACTTTTGCCCGTTCCCGGAGGCCCTTGCAGGACGAAACTCTTGCCGCTCTTCGCCATAACGACGGCGTCCATCTGACTGGAGTCCGCGTCGACGACCGTATGAAGTTCGAGTAGCGGATTCGCAAGGGGCGGCGCCGTCGGCTCCTCGCGCGTTTCAGGCGTCGCGAGCCCGACGAGCGCGCGAACGACGTTGTTCTGGAGAATCCGGTCGGCGTTCGCCTTGAGGTCCTCGTACATCGCGAGTTTGAGGAACGAGAAGATTCCCAGTTTACACTCGCGGACGATTTCCCATCCGAGTTTGCCGACGATTTCGGCGACCTTCGCGAAGTAGGATTCCAGCGTGTCGTCGTCCTCAAACGGGGGCAGGGAGGCGCCGTATTCGGTTTGTAACTTGTAGCTGAAGGTCGGGTTGACGACGACGTCGTCGTCGTTGATCTGAATTTTGACGGGGTCGACGACGGAGCCCGTCAAAACGTCGACGTGAACGAGGAGAATCGGCGCGCGATAGAAGACGCTCGGGTCTTTCTTATCGTTCCAACGGACGAATCCGAACGCGAGATACGCCGCGCTCACGCCCGTTTCCTCCTGCATTTCCCGCGCTTTCTTCGCTACCCCGCGCAGCGCCGTGATCGGTCCGATTTTCCCCGAATAGAAGAGCAGACTTCGCGAGTTGACTTTGCTTGCGAAACGCCTGAGGTATTCTTCCTTGCGGTTCGCTTGAGATTTTTCAGAGGCGGCCTTTGCGGGGACCGACGCTTCGTCGGACGCGGGTTCTACGGCGGAAGATTCGTCGGAAACGGCGCCGTCTTGCGGTGTTTCGTTTGAAACGGAATCGTCGCGCGGCGTTTCGTCTTGCGACGGCTCCGTTGAAGCGGAATCGTCGGACGACGTTTCGCCGTCTCCTGTCTCGTCCGCGTCGAAGTCGTCCTCGATCTTAGGGTCGTAGACGTCGAAGATATGTCCGACTTCGCATTTAGAAAAGACTTCTTCGACGGAAGGAACGACCAGCTCCGCCGACGTGTACTTCGCGTCTTTGAAGTTGATGAGGTTGTTCCTCTTGCCCGTGTCGAGCAGTTTCTCGATCCAGCGGTCTAACTTCTGGCGACCCGCCGCCGCGTCGTTTTTCGCGACCGTTTCCTTTTCCGTCGTCGATTCGTCGTCCAGCGAAATTTCGTCGTCGAGCGTGATCTCGTCGTCAGCCGTCGCGTTATCCTCGGCGAAATTCGTTTTTTCCGGCGAAGTTCCTTGGTTGATTTCCATCGTCGTCCTCAATTTATACAGGATTACTTACCGCCCGAAATGCTCCGTGGTCTACGTCGCGTTGCGATTTTGCGTCGTGATGAAGGGATGATTTCTTGGAGGTTTCCTCAAGTCCCTTATTTTAATGCGGAGTTGCAAGGTTTAAAACAAGGAACACAGATATTTGAATGATTAGGGGTGTTTTGAAAACTATTTCAGTCGAATAAACTCGCCTTCTTCTTGTATTCTGTTCTTTTTCTTTAATAGTGACAGCGCATCGTTGAGTCTTGTTGTCGACGTTAAAGTGCTACTAACGCATAGAAGACGTCTGATAATTTTAAATAGATTGTCTTTTTCTATTTTGATATTTTGCTCGATTAACTTTAAGAGTCCCACTGCGAGTTCTTCTATTGCTATATCCTTTATTTCACGCTTATCGCCCGGAATGCGGAACGTAAATTTCTGATTACGAAGATAGAGAAAACCATCACGACGGATAATACCTTTGTTCTCGCAGTTAACCATTCTTTCTTCGTATTCTTGTCTAACGATTTTAGAACGGCGTTCTCTGTCAAAAAATCCTACAATGCGCTTCAAAAACGACCTTTCGGAAATAGGCGCTTCACATGAGAGAATTTCGAAAACTGCGTCTTGAAATTTATCTTTATGGATATTGACGTGTTTTTTAATCATAATATCCATCATGTTTAGTTGCTTATACTTAGGAAAACTTTCATCAGCTGTTCTTTTTTCGAAATGATTCAATTTTCTTGATGAAGTATTTCCCCCGTCTTTAGTATTATTAATGGGATTATAAGGAAATTCATTAGTCGTAATTTCAAAATTCGGTTGTTTTTTTGTATTTGTTGAAGAAGTTTGAATCTTGTTGACTGCTTCTTTTAAAGCGAGCAAAAGTTTATTCTGTTCTTGTGATTTATGTTTAAACCAATCAGGCGACCAAATCCTATAATATGTCCAACCCATATTTTCAAGAACAACTCTTCTGAGCCGGTCACGATCACGCGCATTTTTGAAATTGCGATAATTCCTTCCATCGCATTCAATTGCCATAACATAATTATTTGAATTAGGTATTTTGACGCCTAAATCTACTTTAGAGGTTGAATTTCCGATTCCAATATCGACAACATAACTATTTTTTCTAAGAAAATCAGCAATTTCTTGTTCTAAATATTCATTTTGCTCTCGATGGTCGTCATATATCGGCAGTTCAATTTGTTCGAGGGTTGCCTCTCCGTTCTCAGCAAAATCGAGATAAGCTTTTAATAGTTGCGCTCCTTTCGATTTGGCTGCTGTGGTGTCTATATCTGTGTGGCGTATCGACGAGACAAGCTGAACATTATCTTTAGCGCGCGTGATGGCGACATTTAGACGTCGCTCACCGCCAGCGCGATTTAGAGGACCGAAATTTTGAAGAAAGCGTCCTTCGGCGTCTCTTGCGTAGGCTACGCTGAAAATGATAGTGTCCCTTTCATCACCTTGGACTGTTTCTAAGTTCTTGACAAAAAAGGGCTCAGGAACGTTTGAATCGAAAAAAAACTCGTAAGACGTGTTCTCTTCACGACGTTGTGTGATCAATTTATCGATTAGTTTTTGTTGTGATAATGAAAAAGCGACAACGCCAAGGCTACGATTTGGATGTTCAACTATATTTTTAAAGACGAGATTGACGATAAACTCCGCTTCTGCTCGATTAGTCTTGGATTTTCTATCAAATATTCCATCAACAAAATAGTGGTTGACGCCAGCGCCTAAGCGATCGGTAGACGCAGATGGAAATGTCATAAGGGAAGAGTCGTAGAAGTAGATATTTGAAAAGGAAATTAGATTTTCGTAACGACTGCGATAGTGCCATAAGAGCCTTTTAGTCGTAAAGACAGAACTGCAAATATCGAGGATTGACTCAAAATCGGAGACGTCTTCTTCTTCCTCGTCTTCTAATGATTCTATTGTAGCGTTAAAGAAGTTGCTTGGCGGCATTTGCTTTGAGTCGCCAACTACTATGACTTGTTTTGCCCGATATATTGCTCCTAGCGCATCTTGGGGGAATACCTGAGACGCTTCGTCGAAGATTACGACGTCAAAAGAGATTTTTTCTGGATCGAGTAGTGAACTGACACTCAGAGGCGACATTAGAAAACATGGTTTTAGTATCTGTGTTAATTCATTTGTTTCTATTAACAATTTTCTGATGGGTAATTGTTTACGCTTTTTCTGTCCTTCTCGCCTAAGTATTGCGACAGGACCACCTCCAGAAATAACGTTTAGATTAGGACGCATTCGAGAAAGTTTTGCCTTAATCTGAACCTTACTTATATCAAACGATATCTCATCTTTTTCAGAAAAAACACTAACGATATGGTCATGACGAGTTCTAGTAAACGAAGATAACGTAGAATCTGAAAAAAGGATATAATCAATCCACGATCTATAGAAATTTTTTTTGAATATTTCAACTATTAGATTTGGATTAATCTGTCTTTTAATGGTCTGATCGATAAATGATAATAACGACGTTTCTTCAATTTGTTGTAGAACAACTATAAAAGCCAACCATGAACCGAGTTTGTCAAACTTCGATAAGCAATCACGCATTTTGTCGATGCAATTGCTAAAACTCTGCTCATTAAAACTAAAAACGATAGAAGAGAATAAACTTGCTATCTTTTTCTGTGATATTTCGATAGTATTGATTATTTGTTGAAGTGTTTCAGCGTCATTCTTGAAATCTTTGAGTCGACTTTGATATCGGTCTATAGTCAACCTAGTAAAGTAACTTAAAGGTATTTCATTATCGTTGAGATATAGCTGGGCTTTTTTCAAGGAATCGATAATATGATTCCAGTCTGAACTTAATCCTTTGTACGATGGTCCTAAATAATCCTTAACACGATCTTCGTCTTCTTCGAATTTTTTACTCAACGAACGTAATTTTTCTTCGTATTCTGACGACTTTTTCTCGATAGCGGATTCATGTTGTTGCTTTATTTTGGTTAAATTGTAATTAATGTTATTGTCGATGTTTGTGATTCTTTCGTCATATTTTTTTTGGTTTTCAAGTACTTTGATATCGTGTTCAGCTTTTTTCCTGCTTACTATATTTTCATAATCATTCTGAAATTTTTGTAATAGAGCATCATCTGAGGATTTCTTTTTAGTTATTTCTTCGTCGTAAACTATTTGTGCTTCTCTTAGTTTTTTTTCGAACGAGGAGTTTGTTTTTTCACATTCTTCTTTATAGGAAATTTCAATCTGTTGAACATTCTGTTCAAAAGCGTTTTTGTTTTCTAAATATATATTATTAAAATGTTCTTGTTCTTCACGTAGCTTTTTTAATAATAATGCTGTTTTTATTGAAGTTTTATAACTTAAGGAGATATCTTTCTTTAAGTGATGTCTTAAGGTTGTTTCAATATATATTCTATATTCATTTTTAAAAATTCTCGAAAAAATTGATTTAAATTGTTTGGTTAATTTTTCGTAAAGTTCAGATCCGTCAATGACATCTATAATTTCTTCGTTGTAGTACTTAAACAGTTTATTTTTTATGTTTTCTATTACTTGGTCATGGTGTGATTGAATTTTAGATAATTTAGAAGAAGATTTTTCTTTTATAGAATTAATATCTTCATTATATTTTGTTTGTAAAATCTCTAAAGCTTCAGAAGCAGATTTATTAATTGAAGAAGATTCTGATTCATGCTTAATTCGTATTGATTCTAATTCTGATGTTGTTTTCCCCTGAACCTTTAAGATTGCGTTTTTGAGTTGAAGATCAAGTTTGCTTATATCTATATCCAACTGTGTTTTTAATTGATTATTTGTTGAATCAAATTCTTTTTGAGCTTCGTTTTTCTTTGTAGCTACCTCTTCTTTAATGCGCTTGAGGATGTGTTCACTTTTACTGCGAAGCGAGGACGTGGCAACATTTCTTTCTTGTTCCGTAAGGGCAATGAAATCGCTTAGGCTTTTCAGTTCTTCGACTTTTGAAAGAATGTCTGTGAGATTGTTCGATATTAGAAGATATGGCGTTATGACGTCGGAGTTTGCTAGAAAGTATAAAAGTGAACTCCATTTTTTGGCGCTTATAAAATTATTTATAGAAACATTATACTTTATATTTAGTTGGGTGGATACTGGTAAAAGCGCTTCATAACCATAAAGGAGCGTTTCTATATCTTCCTTCAATTGATTCTTCTGGGTATAGTTGAGATTTGCGTTTGAAAATCCATACCAAGCGTTTTCCCGATAGTTGTTTCCGACATCTGGTAGATAAGACGCGTACTCGTTCAACAACTTGACAGCTTTGTGGAAATATTCCGTTCCCCTATTCTCAATATTCGGAATATCAAAAGAAAAATCAGAAAGATGACGCAAAGCTGAATACTTTTCGAAAAGTTGGAAGAGCGAGGTATTGACGACCTCACGACGCCTATGAAGCGCCTCTGTGTAAGCATCGAGGTTGACGATGGCGCTTCTTTTCTGTCGTATCTCTTCCTCTGCATTTTGTGAAACAGAAATAGGAGGCGACTCGAGAGTACGGTTGAGTTCTTCAATAACTGATTTCTTGTTCGCTTTATGACTGTGAAGTTCTAGACAGAAATCTTCAAGTCCAGCATTTTTGAGCTTTTCGAAGACGACATTGAGCGCCGCTTGTTTTTCTGAGACGAAAAGGACCTTTTTCCCGTCATAAAGACATTCGGCGATGATGTTAGTAATCGTTTGACTTTTGCCCGTTCCCGGAGGACCTTGCAAAACGAAACTTCTACCACTTTTTGCCATCTCGACGGCCTCCATCTGACTGGAATCCGCATCGACGACCGTATGAAGTTCAACGAGAGGATTTTTTAGAGATTTGTAATTTGTTTCTTCTATGATCGTTCGAGCATTGGAACCCTCTATGAGTATTTTGACGGCGTTATTTTTGAGAATCAGATCGGCGTTGTTTTTGAGATCCTCGTACATGGTGAGTTTAAGGAACGAGAATATCCCTAATTTGCACTCGCGGACGATTTCCCAGCCTAATTGGTCTGTTATTCTGGCTACCTCGGAGAAATAGTCGTCTAACGTACAATCGTCTTCAAAATCGGGTAAAGAGACTCCGAAATCGGATTGCAATTTGTAATTAAACGTTGGATTGACGACGACTTCGTCATCGCTGATTTGGATTTTTATAGGATCAATGACCGACCCCGTAATAACGTTCGCATGGACAAGTAAAAGAGGCGCTTTATACGAGACTTTGGAGTCGTCCTTTTCCTTCCAGCGTACAAAGCCAAATGCCAGATACGAAGCATTAACGCCTGTTTCATCTTGTAATTCTCGCGTTTTTTTGGCGATTGACTTTAACGCTGAAATCGGATTTGTCGTCGCAGAATAGACGAGAATTCCCTTAGATTTTACCTTATTGGAATAACGTCTGATATATTCTTCCTTTGGAGATAGTTTTCCGTTTTTTTGAGCGATTGCGTCGGCTCCCCTGCCTAGAACTTTGTACTCGTTGTATTCCTCCTCTTCATCCTCTTCGTTGCCAAAATCCTCAATTGGAGGTTCGTATACGGCGTAAGCATATTCGTGTTCGCGATGGGAGAATATCGTCTTGTCGTCGGGAAATACGACTTCTACCGTCGATAATTTTGAATCTTTAAAGCTTATTAGATTGTTTCTCTTGCCCGTATCGAGAAGTTTTTCGATCCAACGGTCTAATTTTTGTCGAGCTGTCGTCATGAAACATTTACCCAAACAAATTAACTTGCAAAAGTTGTTGACTACCTTAATCTTAAGGCTTAAATGAGCCCATGCTAACGAGTCGTTGAAGATTTCAACAGGTTTAAACGTACATAATTTTAGTTCGAACGTGCGAGTTTTCAACTGTCTAGCGACAAGGTAGCGTACTTATTTTGGAATCGTTAAAGATCGGGGGCCGCGATATTTTCCACTTTTCATAAACGCAAAATAGCGGTATAATAGCGGAATATGTTTCAGTCGGCGTCGATTCGAGGTCGGCTGCGTTTTCCTTAACGTGAAGAAATTATCGGAGTGCGAAATGAGCGACCTGATCCTTTATCATGGCGGACGAACCGAACCCCTTTGCAACGCGGCGCCCGCCGACCAGATTGACGAACGCTTGAAAGAGGCCGCGACCCTCGTTAAGGTCCCCGTGAGCGCGGCGGACCTCTCGACGGTCGGACGCTGGGGCGACGGCGCTCTGACGCCCCTCGAAGGCCCGATGGATTCCGAAACGTTCAATCGCGTTCTCGACGAGTCCGTGATCCGCTACAACGGCAAGGATTACGCGTGGACGATTCCTCTCTCGCTCCCCGTGACCGAGGAACTCGCCAAAACGCTCAAGCCGGGCCAGAACGTCGCGCTCGTCGGGCCCGACGGCGAGATCGTCGCGACCTTAACGCTGACCGACGTCTTCCCGTGGGACAAAGCGCGATACCTCAAGGCGGTCTATCTTACCGCGCGCACCGACCATCCCGGCGCGGATATGGCGCTCGTCAACGACGCCGACAAAACCTATCTTCTCGGCGGTAAAATCTGCGTCTTCCCCCAGAAGAAGAATCCTTATTTCGGACAGTACGTCCTCTCCCCGAAAGAGGTTCGCGCGCTTATCGCGAAGCGCGGTTGGAATCGCGTCGTCGCGTTCCAGACGCGCAACCCGTTGCACCGCGCGCACGAATACGCGCTCGTCTACGGGCTCGAGAAGCTGCTCAAGGACGGGTATAACGCGGGCGCGTGCCTCAACCCGCTCGTCGGCGAGACGAAAGGGGACGACGTGAACGCGGCGATCCGTATGCAGACCTATGAAAAGCTCATCGCCGACCGCGCGCTCGGCGAAGGGGACTCCGACGTCGAACTCTGGAAGAAACTCGGCGAGCAGGTTCCCGACCGCGTCGTTCTCCTCGGGCTCGATATCAAGATGTTCTACGGCGGTCCGAAAGAGGCGGTCATGCACGCGATCTATCGCCAGAACTTCGGCTTTACCGACGTTATCATCGGTCGCAAGCACGCCGACGCGCCGTATAAGGACGGAACGGCGATCTGGGGCGATTTCGACGCGCAGGAAATCTTCGACCACCTCAACGGCGAACTCCTCGAATCGCCGCTGAAAGTCGGTTTCGCCGCGTACTACGAGTCGATCGGACGCGTCGACCTCATGGAAAATCATCCGGATGAAAAGCCCGTCTTCATCTCCGGCAAAGCCGTCCGCGCGACGCTCCAGAAGGGCGAGCAGGTCGACCCGCGCATCATGCGTCCGACGACCTCCGCAATTCTCGCCGCCGCGATGAAGCAGAACTGATCTGAACGTCGTTTCTTCATATTGTCAATAGCGGCGCCCTCGCCGAAAAAGGTCGGGGCGCCGCGCGTTTTTTATGGGGCGGAAAGAACGGCCTCAGGCGTTCGACCGATCGCCCGAGTTCTTCGATTTTGTAAAATGTCTCCCAAGAAATCGGGGAGAGGGACGCGCTTTTGTAAAAAAGACGGTATAATATCCGCATCGGAAGGAGGCGACGCCCATGTCGGACAAAGACGCGATCTCAAAAGAGTTCATGCAGAACCCTGTGATCTTCGCCGATCTCTTTAACTTCAAGATTTACGGCGGAAGACAAGTCATTAAGCCCGAGAATCTGACGCCCCTCGACACGACGGCGATCGCGATTCCTTACGGCTCCGACGGCAAACCTTTTCCGATCCAGAAATATCGCGACCTTTTGAAACAGGTTTGCATAAAGTACGACGATCGAGCGACGTACGTCGTACTCGGCGTCGAGAATCAGTCGCAAGTTCATTACGCTATGCCGCCGAGAACGATGTTCTACGACGCGGTTCAGTACCTGAATCAAATCGCGACCGCCGAACGTCTGAAGGGAGAGCTTCCAACCGGCGCCGGATTTTTGTCAGGCTTCGGTCGAAAAGACAAAATATTTCCGGTCGCGACGGCGACGGTCTATTACGGAACAGACGAATGGACGGGACCGAGGTCGTTGTTTGAAATGTTCGGCGATTACGACCCCGAACTGTTGCAATTCGTCCAAGATTACAAGCTGAACTTAATCGTCCCTTCGGAAATCGAAGAAGAGGATTTTCCTAAACTTCATTCGGACCTCAATCCCTTGTTTCGTTTTCTCAAACATACGGGAAGCGCAAGTCGGCTTGTCGCAGATTTTTCGAGTGATTCAGCGTTTAGGTTCGTCGATAAAACGACGGTCGACATGATTAACGTTTTTACGGACGCAAATATACCCTATTCTCAAAACGAGGAGCGAGTCGATATGTGCCAGGCTATTTTAGATATCAAAGCGCATGCTAGCGAGCAGGGCGCCTTGAACGTTTTAACCAATTTGGTAGCAAAAGGAATCCTTACGTTGCGTGAAGCGGCGGAGGAGGCGAATATGACGGTCGCGGAGTTTTGCGCCAAAACGGGGCTGACGGAGCGGGGCGGCGACGGTCTTGCCTAACGTGAAAGGAGCGAGTCGATATGTGCCAAGCAATTTTAGATATCAAAGCGGACGCTAAAACGGAAGGTTTTGAGGAAGGCTTTGGGGAAGGCGTTTTGAAAACGCTGACAGCCTTGGTTTCAAAGGGACTTCTTACGGTAAGAGAAGCGGCTGAGGAAGCGAAGACGACGGTCGCCGAGTTTTGCGCCAAATCGGGGCTGACGGATCAGGATTGAAACGGATTCTTCGGCGAGGTTTTATCCCTTTCTGAGGCGAACGAGAGCGTATTTTTCCGATAAACAAACGAGGATTGAACGGCTATGTGTCAAGACTTTTCCGATATGAAAGCTCGCGCCGAAGCGATCGGCGTTGAAACGGGGTATGAGCAGGGCGTCGAACAAGGCGTATTGAGAACTCTGGTCAAGTTGGTCGACGACGGCGTCCTGACGGTAGCCGAAGCGGCGGAACGCGCCAAAATGACGGTCGCGGAATTTTGCTCGAAAACGGGGCTCACGGCGCGGGGCGGCGACGGTCTTGCCTGACGCAAAACGTCGCTTTCAGGAAAGACAAGGAGCATTCGCTATGGGTAAAAGATACGAAGGTTACAAAGAAGGTTTTAAGGAAGGTTTCCGGGAAGGTCTTAAGGAAAAGACCGGGAAAGAGATCGGGGCGGAACTGAGAGAAGAACTCGAGGCCGAGGTTCGGAAAGAGCTGCGAGAGGAGCTCGTCGACGAAGTCAAAGAAGAACTTAAAGCGGAGCTTCGCGAAGAGGTCGAAGAAGGTTACTTAAGGGAATTTATCGAAGATTTTAAAAAGCGCTTTGTCGAAGGATTCAGAGAAGAGTTTCCGAAAGGCGTCCAAGAAGGTCGGCAGGAAACGTTGAGGCGTCTTGCGGCGGACGGCGTTTTGACGACGGCCCAGGCGGCGAAACTTGCGGGGACGACGGAAGCCGAATTCTGCAAGAAATTCGGGCTGTCCCCCGAACCGTCGAACGGCGCGGCTTCCGACGGCGCGTCAGGCGTCGACGAATCGCGCGCGCCGGGAGAAGACGCTTCGGACGGGAAGGACGCCGACGAGGACGAGACCGTCGAGCCCGGCGCGATTCTTTTTGAAATAAGGGACGGCGCGCGAAGAATCGGCGTCGAGGAAGGTCGACTCAGGACGTTGAGACAACTCGTTGTCGACGGCGTCTTGACGATTGCCGACGCGGCGGATAGAGCGTCGGAGAGCATTCCCGCGTTCGAAATGAAGGCGGTTCGAACGGAAGAACAGTGGCGCATGGAGTATGAGGCGTTTCGGAACGCGGCTAGGGACAAGTACGAACGCCTGTTCTCGTTTCCGGGCTTCGAGACGTTCGTCGACAACGCGATCTTTGCAGGACGGAACGACGGCGTCGACGAAGGCGCGTCCGACGTCCTGAACCGGCTCGTCGCCGACGACGTTCTGACGCGAATCGACGCGGGCCGCTACGTCGCGGAGAATTCCTGACGCCCCGTTTCTAACCAACGAAGGAAAGAATCGTGAAATACGAACATGTTTGCGTCGACGCGATCGAATGCGCGCTGCCGCGCGAGATTGTGACCTCGGACGAACTCGAAGCGCGGCTCGCGCCCCTCTATGACCGACTCGGACTGCCGTACGGACGGATCGAACTGATGACGGGCGTTATCGAGCGCGGATTGTGGGAACGCGGGGCGCTGCCGGGCGACCAGAGCGTTCTGACCGCCGACAAGGCGATTCGAAGCGCCGGGGTTGCCAAGGATAAGATCGGGGCGTTTATTCACGCGTCGGTGTGCCGCGATTATCAGGAGCCGGCGACGGCGTGCGACGTGTGTCGGCGGCTCGGACTTTCCGGAGAGTGCATGATCTTCGACGTGAGCAACGCGTGTCTCGGGTTGCTTACGGGCGCGCTTCAGATCGCGAACATGATCGAGTTGGGTCAGATCGAGGCGGGAATCGTCGTCGGGACGGAGACGAGCCGCGCGCTGATGGAGACGACGGTCGCGGAACTCAACGCGAACGAATCGCTCACGCGCAAGACGATTAAAGACGCGTTCGCGTCGCTCACGATCGGGTCGGGGAGCGCGGCGATCGTTCTCGTTCGCGATTCGATCAGCCGTTCGGGCAACCGGCTTCGGGGCGCGATTATTCAGGCGGATACGAACGGGAGCGCGTTGTGTCGGAGCCAAGTCGACGTGACCGCGGGCGGACGCGCCTCCGGTCAGACGATGAAGACGGATTCCGAAGAACTGCTGCACGTCGGGGTCGCGCTCGCGGCGGACGCGTTCCGACGCTTTGAGCCGACGTTCGGATGGTCCGCGGACGAATTGGACCGCATCTTCTGCCATCAGGTCGGGCGCGCGCATCAGAAACTCCTTTTCGACACGCTCGGGCTCGACGTCGCGAAGAATTTTGCGACGCTTCCGTACCTCGGCAATACGGGGAGCGTCGCGCTGCCGACTGCGGCGGCGCTCGGAATCGAGTCGGGGTTCGTTCAGCCTGGCGAGAAGGTCGGGCTTTTCGGAATCGGATCGGGCGTAAACGTCGTTCTGGCGGCGCTCGAGTGGAATAAGACGCTTCCGTCGTCGGACCCGACGCCGCCGGAGACGCTCGCGCGGTTCCTCGCGCTCAACCAGCGCCAGCGCCAGCGCGCTGGATCGCAGTATTCGCCTCATGGCGCGTGATAACGCTTGAGGGCGAACTGGCGAAAACTACAGGTCGCGCCTCGTTGGGCGCGACGCCTGATTCTTTAAACTAGGCGCTCCGTGTTCGGCAAGCGACCAACGGGAGCGCAAACCGAACCAAGCGCGCGGCAGCGCGAACCGTCCGCCGCGACGTCGCGGCCGCCAGCGCGCTGGACCGCGGTATTCGCCTCATGGCGCGTGATAGCACTTGAGGGCGAACTGGCGAAAACACCAGGTCGCCGCTCGTTGGCGGCGACGTCCAATTCTTTAAAACGTGGGGCGTTGTGTGTTCGTTTGCGTGAAACATAGGCGCTCCGTGTTCGGCAAGCGACCAACGGGAGCGCAAACCGAACCAAGCGCGCGGCCGCGGCAGACAGATAGGAAGGGAGACGACGCATGAAGATTCTTATTGCGATTAACCAAGCGCGCGTTCTTTATGATTTCAAACGCGAACTCGTCGCGGCGCTCCTAGAACGGGGCGACGAGGTTCTCCTTTCGTTTGAGGACGATTTTCGCGCGGATTATTTCCGTCAAACGTCGGCGCGCGTTATCCCGACCCCGATCGATCCTCGCGGGCTCAACCCGCTTCGCGACCTGAAACTCTGCGCGTTCTACCGCGAACTTCTCGAACGGGAACAACCCGACGTCGTCCTGACCTTTACGGTCAAGCCGAACGTATACTTCGGCGCGATATGCGCCAAGGCGCGCGTCCCATATTGCGCGACGATTTCCGGGTTAGGCGGACCGATGAACGGCTCCGCGCCGCTGAGAATCGCGACGACGTTCCTGTACCGTCGCGGGCTCCGTGAGGCGGAGCGCGTTTTCGTCCAGAACGCTTCGATTGCGGATCGCGTCTTAAGGGACCGAATCGCAACCCATGATCAGCTCGTGTTGGTCCCGGGGAGCGGCGTCGATCTAGAGCGTTTTCAGCCGCTTCCCTATCCGTCGGAGGAGAAGGAAACGAAACTCCTCTTCATCGGACGGCTCATGCGCGACAAAGGGATCGCGGAACTGGTCGAGTGCGCGAGACGGATCCGCACCCATCGTCCCGACGTCGTCTTCCAGGTCGTCGGCGCGGCGGAGCGCGGATGCCCCGAAGACGTCATGACGCGCGACGCGGCGGACTATGGAATTATCGAATATCTCGGCTATCAGGAGGACGTGCGCCCGTTCATCGAGAAAGCGAGCGCCGTAATCCTCCCAAGCTATCACGAAGGCATGTCGAACGTGCTGCTCGAAGCCGCCGCGTCGGCGCGCCCCGTCTTAGCCTCGATCGTCCCGGGCTGCGTCGAAACCTTTGACGAAGGGCGCTCCGGTCTGGGCTTTCCCCCGAAATCGGCGGACGCCCTCGCCGCGACGGTCGCGAGGTTCCTCGCGATTCCCCGCGAAGAACGCGAAAAGATGGGGCTCCGCGGACGCGAAAAAGTCGCCAAACACTTCTCCCGCGCCGACGTCGTCGAGACGTATTTGAGTGAGATTTAGACGCGACGACCGGAGGTCAAAAGTCTAAACTGTTCGAGTCTAGTAAGAAGTCAAAAATATTCATTGTCAGTATTCCATTATCGTCGTAGAGGGGCGCAAGAGCGTCCTTTGTCACGACGATCTTTTTAAATCCATCGCCAGTACGGAGTAGGGGACGGCGTTCCTGCGCCGCCTTTTCAGCGTCTGGCAGTGCGAACGCGGATTGAATATAGTATCGTTTCGGACCTTTGTTGCAGACAAAATCGATTTCCGTTTGTTTTCGAATCTTCTTCCCGGCGGCGTCGACTTCGTTCATGACGACGACTCCGACGTCTACGTTAAAGCCTCTGACTTTCAGTTCGTTGAAAATAACGTTCTCCATCGCGTGAGTTTCTTCGATCTGACGAAAATTCAGTCTGGCGTTGCGCAGTCCGAGATCGGCGAAATAGTACTTTAACGGCGTGTCGATATATTTTCTTCCTTTTATGTCAAAACGCTGCGCGCGGTCGATTAAAAAAGAATCGCATAAACAGTCTAAATATCGTTTGATAGCGTTTGGGGTTATCGTCTTGTTCTTGACGCTTTTAAAGGCTGCGGAAAGCTTGCGAGGATTGGTTAGCGAACCTATTTCGGAAGACAGAATATTCAACAGCTCCTCGAGTTCCGCTTTGTTTCGAATATTGTTGCGCCCGACGACGTCTGAAATGTAAGTTTCCTCAAAGAGAGTCTTCAGAAAACTCGCTTTCTGTTCCGGCGCGGCAAACGCAAAGATCAGCGGAAGCCCGCCGTAGATTACGTAATCTCGCCAGCCGCTTGTTCTGTCGCCCGGATAAACGCTCATATATTCGGCAAAGGTCAGAGGATGCATACGGACTTCGTCGCCGCGTCCTCTGAACTCGGTGATAACGTCTTTGGAAAGGAATTTCGCGTTGCTCCCGGTTACGTAGACGTCGACGTTTCTCTTTCGCGCCAGACTGTTCAGAACGGATTCAACATCGCCTAAGAGCTGAACTTCGTCGAGCAGCACGTAATATTCGTCTTGGTCTTTGAGTCTGTCCGTTAGAAATGGAAAGAAGACCTCGGGATCGCGGTATTTTTTATTCTCGAAAGAATCGAAAGCCATTTCAATAACGCGATCTTTCGGAACCTTCGATTTTGTCAAATGATCTCGGAACAGGTTAAACAGCAGATACGACTTCCCGCACCGGCGGACCCCCGTGATCACCTTGATCAACCCGTTGTGTTTCTTTGAAATCAGCGTATTCAGATAGACGTCTCTGCGAATTTCCATGGCTCGGCTCCAACTAAGTTACAAAAATGCGGAATCCGCATTTTTGTGTAATAGACATTAGGTCGCCAAGGAAGGCGAATGAATAATCGGCGTTTTCATTTCCTTTTTGTCATTTGCGTCGCCCTGTTCAAATCAATTGGCGTCCGCGTTCCTTTCTGTTATAATTGGGGCGACGGCGTCGGGTTTCTTGCGGGTCATCGTCGGGAGACCGCGCAAAGTTTTGAGAATCGAGAATCGGCGACGTCGAATCGGAGAACGCTAAGATGAAAAAACGACTGTTTAACGCGGCGCTGCTGGCGCTGGCGACGATATCGTCGGCGTGGGCGGTTGGGCTCGCGCAAGACGCCGAGAATGTGGGAAAACGCCCTTATGAGATGGAGTGGGCGGGGCGAACGGAGGAGGTTCGGACGCCCCTCGTCGATTTTGAAAATCTCGACGGATGGCGCGTCGAGACGACGAATTCCGTCGCGAGTTTCGAACGTTCCCGCGAAGAGCAGATGTACGGGCAGTATGTCGGCAAGCTCACGTATCGCTGCGAAGATTCCGCCGGCGCCGTTCCCGAGGTTACGATCCGCCCGCCGCAGCCGATTCCAATGGTTGAAAAGGAAATCAACGCGTGCTCCTGCTGGATCGTCGGCAACAACTGGGGATGGACCGTCGACCCGACGACGCCGCGCGTGCGCATTAAGCTCCTTTTCGTCGATTCTTCGGGCAAAGAGTATGAACTACCCCTCGAAACCGTCAACTGGAAAGAATGGTTCCTCTGCTATCGTATCATTCCGCGCGAGCTGGCGTCCCTTCTCGAAACCGGGGGCGCGTTCTCCGGAATCCGCGTCGTCGCCGGAACGAATACCGAAGATCGGACGCTTTATTTCGACTCCCTTTGCGTCTTTAAAGAAGATCGAGGCGCGCTGACGTTCTCACAGCGTCCGAGACCGGGAATCGATCTTTTTGAAGGCCAGCCCCTCGGCGTCAATACGGGCGAAGAACGGCTCCCGTTCCCGACGAACGAGGACACGGTGATTCCCGACTCCTCGAAGAATATCAAGACGCCGATGTTCCATTTCTACGGCGACTGGTGCGACCTCGTCTATACCGGTTCCGACGGCGAACTCGTTTACGAATATCACCCGCAGTCGGGCGACTGGTCCGACCTTTCCGCGCGTTGGGATCGGTCGGAAAAATTCCGTCCGTGCGTCGGAGGCGGCGTGACGCAGCTCGTCGGCGACGGCGGCAAGGTCGAACCGGTCAAGAGCGCCGAACTGCTCGAATTCAAGCAGACGGACGAAGGCGCCTCGGCGCGGTGGAAGCTCGTCTCGGAGACCGCGACCGCCGAGGTCGAATATCGGTTCCAGATCAAAGGCAAGAGCCTCGTGATCGACACGCTCGCGAAGGGCGGGCGCGTCCCCGAAGTCGCGTTCGGTCGCGTCGAGGATCTCGGCGCCGCCCGCGTCTTCACGATTCCCTATTACCTCTACGACTACGGACGCCGCCCCGGCGTCGGACTCCTCACGACCGCCGATTCCGATCCGGCCAAGGCGGTTCAGCTTTTCGCGGGCGCCCACGTCGACTGGTATCGTAGCGGCGCGTCGTATCTGCGCGGCGCCAACGGCGTCGACGGCAAGGCGGCGACGCTCAACGGCGGCGCGGAATATCGCGTCAAGACGGACGGAACGCGCAACGACGTCTACGAACGCTTCGTCATAACCTTCTCCCCCGAGTTCGACGAAGTTCTCCCGACGATCGCGAACCCCGCGTCCCCGTATCGCGCCGTCGCGGGCAAAGGCGTCTGGCGTTCCCACGGCGCGACGACGCGCGAACGCGACAAAGCGTATTGGTCTGACGTCTATCGACACGGTATGCGTCACATGATCGTTACCGACCATGAAGTCTGCTGGCGCGACGGCGGCGAGAGCTTTACGTTCCGCACTAAGCCCGCGCCCGAAAAAGGCGGCGACGAAGGATGGTTCGACTACTGCCGCTTCATGCAGGATAAACTCGGGTTCGTTTACGGTCCGTACAACAACTTCACGGACTTTTCGCCCGTCAACGAATATTGGTCGCCCGACATGATCAGCCGCGCCGCCGATTGGTCGCTCCAGCCCGCATGGATGCGCTGTTACGCGCCCAAGCCGACTCGCGCCGTCGAATACTGCGAGAAACTCACGCCGATCAACGAGGAAAAATTCCATTTCAGCTGCGCGTACTGCGACGTTCATTCCTCCGTGCCGCCGTGGACCCGCACCGATTACGACGAGCGCGTTCCCGGCGCCGGGACTTTTATGAGCGTCTATTATCCCTACGGGGAAATTTTCCTGCTTCAGAAGAAGAACTGGGACGGCCCGACCTACTCCGAAGGACCGCACCACTGCTTCTACGCCGGACTCGTCGACGGCAACTACGCCCAAGACCAGCCGTACAATATGTTCATGAACCCGTGGCTCGTCGACTTCGACCTTCGCAAAATGCACGACCTTGAGGTCGATTTCGGCATGGGCAACCTCGGCATGTTCGCGCCCGGCTACTCTCCGAAGACGCCCGAAGAACAGAGCGATTTTGTCGATCGTTTCGTCGCGGCGACGCTCGGATTCGGACATTCCGGGTTCTTCGCGGCGGATTACGGATGGCGTCTGGCGGCGCGGTCCTACTTCATGACGCAGCAGATCGCGTCGTACTACACGCAGACGTCGGCGGATACGATCCGATATTACGACGCCGACGGGGAAGGGTATGAAACGTCCGAGGCGCTCAAGCGCGACCTCGTCAAGCGCAGTCAGCTCGGCGTCGTCTACAAGGACGGAACGACCGTTTTCGCCAACGGTTCGAAGACGGAGCCGATGACCGCCAAACTCGACGATCGCGTCGTCGCTCTGCCCCCGAACGGCTACGTCGCGTGGACGGCGGACGGCAAGGTTCTCGTCGAATCGTTCCTTTCCGAAACGGGACGCCGATTCGATTACTGCGAATCCCCGGAATATATCTGGTTAGACGCGCGCGGCGTCTGGACCGAACGCAATCGCGCTTGCGGCGACGGCGTCGGCTTGTGCCTTACGCTCGATACGCCCGGCGAATATGAGATCGTCCCGTACGACGACAAAGAAATCGGCTTCAAGCTCGCGGAACACGGCGAATTCGTGAACGCCGTCGCGCTCGATAAGGAGAATAACGAACTTGGGCCCGCGACGGTCAAACGCGCGCGAGGATTTGTCTTCGTCGCGCCGGTCGAAGGCGCTTTTTCCTACAAGGTCGTCGTCAGACCGGCGGAAACGGAGATCGCCGAGTTTAAGGAATGGCGCGCGTCGAAGCGCGTCGTCGCGCCCGGCGACAACGTCAAACTCACGAACGGAATCCGTTCCATCTCGTTTACCGCGGTAAAAGTCGGGAACGTCGTCGACGAAACGCCCTTTGTCGAGACGTCCCTCGGGCTGGAAGGCTTGAAATGGTTCTGCCCGACAAGCGACCGCGCGAAGCACGTTTGGCTACAGCCGTTCCCGGACGAGTTCGCCGAGATCTTCTCCGCGAATCCCGGTCAGGTCGCGTTCCGATCCGCCGACGACGGAACGGTCTTTTCCCGCGATATTTCGCAGGATTACGACCCAACGAAGTCCGACGCCGCCGTCGATCTCCCGGCGCCTGAGAAATCCGGCGCGGAAACGTCGACGACAAAGATCGGCGACGACGTCTATGCGCTGACCTTCGACGTTAAAGAAACGTATCGTCGATACCCCTTTGACTTTGAAAGCGCTTCGGCGCCCGTCGCGGTTCTGCTCCAGCGACGCGGCGAGGCGCCGACGCCGTTCGTCGACGGAACGGGCGCGCAGAAGCATTTCGACACGGTCACTTGCGGCGGCGTCGCAAAGAAGGCGCGGAGAATGCACCCGCCCTATATCGGCGGAATTGGGCGGACGATCTTGGAATATCAAGTCGCGGTTCCGAAGGAGAAGTCGGTCGTGTTCCGTATGGACGCGGGCAAAGGGGACGGCTCCGATCCCGGCGACGGGATTCTCTACGAGATCGCGGTCAGACGCGGCGACGGCGAAGAAAAGACGCTTGCGCGACAGGTCGTGAAAGATCACGTCTGGGTTCCGGTGGAAGCGGATCTGACCGAGTTCGCGGGCGAAGACGTAACGCTGATCGTCGCCGCCGACGTCAACGAAGAGTCGAGCGGCGACTGGGCGTGCTGCGCCGACATGCGCCTTGAATCCGGCGAGACGTTCCTCAAACGCGTTCTTACGGGCGTCGCGCTCAAGGCGGGCGAATAAGCGCGCGGACTTATTTGCAACTTTGTTGCAAATAAGTTGCAAATAAGTTGCAATTCCAGCGCGACGAAAATTGCTGTAAGTCTTTTGGGGATATAGGTTATGCTTCTTATAGAATTGCAACTTTGTTAAAAAAAGTTGCAAATAAGTTGCAAATAAGTTGCAATTCGGCGTAATGAACGAGTTGTTTTCCCTGCCTGTTCCACCCGTTTTTGACGTTATGGTAGACGACGCCCAAATTGGCGCTTGAAATGATTAAAGCGGCTACTTTGAGGGAGAAGACTTACCGTCGCTAACGTTGCCAAAAACAATTATTTCCATTGTTTCATACGAAAGACAGACGGCGTCCCGGGGAGAGATCCGGGGCGCCGTCGTTTTCTAGCGATATCGGCTTGCCGCGTCAGTTTCGACGCAGGAGTTTTTCTTCTAAATCCTTCGGCGCTTGCGCTTTGAGGACGTAGCGTTGTTTCTTGCCCGTCGGGGTGTAGGGGAGTTCGTCGAGGAACCGGTAATATCGCGGGGTCGTGAAGTTCGAGAGACTTGGACTCTGCGCGCAGAATTGCAGGAGTTCGCGAACGGTGAGCGATTCGTCGGTTCGGACGACGTACGCGACGAGCGCCTGACCGCGCGCCATTTCCGCGATCGGCACGACGATGCAGTCTGAGACTTTTTCGTTCTGGCAGATCGCCTCTTCGATCGGCTGCGGGTAGATGTTCTCGCCCGCCGAAATCATCATGTCGTCTTTACGTCCGACGATTGTGATGAATTCTTCTTCGTCCCAGACGGCGAGGTCGCCCGTATAGAGATACCCGTTGTGGAACTTTTTCGCGCTCTCTTCCGGCTTGTTGTAATATCCGCCCGGCGTTTTCGTCGAGCATCGGACGATGACTTCGCCGAGCGTTTTGCCGTCTTTCGGAACGACGTTCTTCGGATCGCCCCAGCCGCCTTCGATCGGTTCGACGAGAATCACGTCGTCGTCGTACGCGGCGCGGCCGGCGGTCCCCGCCTTCTCGGGGAGCGAGTCGGAGTCGAGGAACGTGCTGAGGAACGCTTCCGTCGTGCCGTAACTGTTGATGAAGCGGACGTCGGCGAAGACGGTCTGGAGATATTCGCAGGTCGCCTTCTCGAGGTCGCTTCCCATCATGACGAGCATATGGACGGTCGAGACGTCCGTTTTGGCGCGCTCCTGCTTCTGCGCGACCATGATCGCGGCGGACGGCACG